>Ga0247808_10000130_pt1 | contig 48877 bp, 45 predicted proteins | sample UWRJL089202R1_FD_179914 | JGI IMG/M metagenome (GOLD analysis project Ga0247808, IMG submission 179914) | Plant litter microbial communities from Arlington Agricultural Research Station in Wisconsin, United States - UWRJ-L089-202R-1 | ecosystem: Environmental > Terrestrial > Plant litter >...
CTGCGGCAGCCCGCCGGGCAGGCCCAGGCAGGTGGGGCAGGTGTTGGTGTTGGCGCCGGAGCCGAACTCGTTGGCGCAGCCGCAGAACATCTTGGTCTTCGTGTTGAGTTCGACGTGCACCTCGAAGCCGAGCACCGGCTCGAACAGTTCGAGGGCCTTGTCGTAGTCCATCAATTCGGCCTTGGCCATCAGACGGCTCCCCCTTCGGTTGCGAACATTTCGGTGTGGGCCAGCTGGGGTGCCTGGCTGAGCAGGGTGTGCCCCCAGTGCGCCTCGAGCAGCTGCTCGACGGCGGCGCCGAACGTGTACAGGCGGGCGTCCGCGCGAGCGGGGGCCATCACCTGCAGGCCGACGGGCAGGCCGTCTTCGGGCGCGAGGCCCATCGGCAGGCTCATGCCGGGGATGCCGGCGAGGTTGGCCGGGATGGTGGTGATGTCGTTGAGGTACATCGCCATCGGGTCGTCCATCTTCTCGCCGAACTTGAATGCCGTGGTCGGCGCGGTCGGTGAGACGAGCAGGTCGACCTGGTCGAACGCCGCGGCGAAGTCGCGCTGGATGAGCGTGCGCACCTTCTGGGCGCTGCCGTAGTAGGCGTCGTAGTAGCCCGCGCTGAGCGCGTAGGTACCCAGGATGATGCGGCGCTTGACCTCGTCGCCGAAACCGGCGTCGCGGGTGGCGGCCATGACGCGCTCGCTGGTGAGCGGGCCGTCCTCGGGGTTGACGCGGATGCCGAAGCGCACCGAGTCGAAGCGGGCCAGGTTGCTGGACGCCTCGGCCGGCAGGATCAGGTAGTAGGCCGAGACCGCGTACTCGAAGTTCGGGGCGCTCACCTCGCTGACGATGGCGCCGGCGGCGGAGAGCAGCGCCAGGGTCTCCTCGAAGCGCTGCTTGACGCCGGCCTGGAAGCCGGCGCCATTCAGTTCCTTGATCACGCCGACGCGCACGCCCTTCAGCGCGCCGTCCTTCAGGCCGGCCTGGGCCGCGGCGGTCATGGACGGCCAGGCATCCGTGAGGGAGGTGGAGTCGAGCGGGTCGTGACCGCCGATCACGTCGTGCAGCAGGGCGGCGTCGAGCACCGTGCGGGTGACGGGGCCGACCTGATCGAGCGAGGAGGCCAGGGCGATCGCGCCGTAGCGGGAGACGCCGCCGTAGGTGGGCTTGACGCCGACGGATCCGGTGACGGCGGCGGGCTGGCGGATAGACCCGCCGGTGTCGCTGCCGAGCGCCAGCGGAGCCTCGAAAGCGGCGACGGCGGCCGCGGAGCCACCGCCGGAGCCGCCGGGGATCCGGTCGAGGTCCCAGGGGTTGTGGGTGGGGCCGTAGGCGGAGTGTTCGGTGGAGGAGCCCATCGCGAACTCGTCCATGTTGGTCTTGCCCAGGGGAATGAGGTCGGCGTCGCGGATGCGCTTGACGACAGTGGCGTCGTACGGCGGGATCCAGCCCTCGAGGATCTTCGATCCGGCTGTGGAGGGCATGTCGAGGGTGGCGAGAACGTCCTTGATGGCGATGGGCACGCCGGCCAGGGGGCCGAGCTTCTCGCCGGCGGCACGGCGGGCATCCACCCGGGCGGCGGTGGCCAGGGCGGCGTCGCGGGCCACGTGCAGGAACGCGTGCACATCGGGTTCGACGGCGTCGATGTGGTCGAGGTGCGCGCGGGTGACGTCGACGGAGCTGACCGAGCCGTCGGCGAGCAGGCCGGCCAGGGTCGCGGCAGTCTGGTTGATGAGGTTGGTCACGTTATTACTCCTCGTCCAGGATCGCGGGCACGCGGAACTTGTCGCCGGCACGGTCGGGGGCTCCGGACAGCGCCTGGTCGACCGTGAGCGAGGGCACCACGACGTCGTCGCGGAAGACGTTCGTCAGGGGCATCGGGTGGCTGGTCGCCGGCACGTCGGGCGTGGCGACCTGGGCGACCTTGGCGACGGAGTCGACGATCTGACCGAGTTCGATCGTCAGGCGATCGATTTCGGCCGAGCTGAGGTCGATCCGGGCGAGGTTGGCCAGATGGGCCACCTGCTCGGCCGTGATTTCAGACATGAGACTCCCAAGTAATTCGAAGCAGAAGTCTCAATTCTATTCAATGTCGTCGGTGGCCAGTTCCGCGTTGTCCGTGCCGATCAATGCCATGTTGTGCAGTGACTCGGTGCCGGGCGTGAAATAGTCGTTGTGGCCGAGCGATCCGGCGAGCGTCGCACCGGTGCGAGCGTCCGTGCCGCCGCGTACACCGAGCACCCGGGCGCCGTAGGACGCGGCCCCGGGGTCGCTGCCGAAGAATGCCGAGTTCACGGCCGGGTCCCAGTCGGCCTTGCCGACGAAGACGTTGTCGCCGGTCACCTTGAGCTTGGCCGCGGACTGGATCGCGCTGCCCGGGGAGCCGACCACGACGAGGGCGTCCACCTCGACCGAGCCGTTGGCCAGGGCCAGGAGGGCCACCGTCGACCCGTACGAGTGCGCGAACACCGATACGAACGGCTGATCGCCCCCGCGGGTGGCGCGCACACCCGCCCAGGAGGTTTCGAGGAAGTCGGCACCGGCCTCGGCCCGGTCCAGGCCGCCGACGGAGAACAGGTCGGGCGCCTCGTAGCCGATCCACGCGATCGTGGCGATCGTGGGCGAGGCGGCCGCCGCGGCGAGAGGGGCGACGGATGCGGCGGCGGATGCGACGCCGAGGCGCACCGATGCCGTCACGGCGGTGGGCTCCGGGGTGACACGCTCGGCCACGCTGTCGGCCAGCACATCCGCCTGCTCGCGGTAGAGGTCGTCTGCCACGGTGGTCCAGTTCACGATCTGGGGTTCCACCTGATAGTTCATGCCGGGCACGAGATAGCCGATGTAGTCAGCCGTGTCGGGGTTGCCCAAGGCGATGGCGGCCCGGCCGGATCCCCTGGTGTCGAGCAGGACCAGGCTGCGCTTGGGCCCGTCCTCGCTGGCGTGCAGCGCCTCGGCCACCTGGGTGAGCATGGCCACCCGGCTGGACAGGCGGCTGCGTTCGTCTGCGGACAGGACGCCGTCCAGGGCGCGTTCTGCTTCGGTCAGCGAGTCGCGGAGGAAGCTCTCGTTCGCCCGGCTGCGTTGCGCGAGGGGCACGCCGTCGAGGTTGCCGACCAACTGCGGCGTCGCGGCAGTGAGGGTGGCCCGCTGGCTGGAGTCCAGCATGGTCCACCATGCCGTGACGACAGCGGCCTGCGGCGGGGCGGCCAGGAGCGCATCGATGTGGGTGGGGAAGTCGGCCGCGAAGGTGGACAGGTCGGCGAGGGGCAACTGGGACATGCCGACGAGCAGGTTCGGCCCCGTCATCGAGCGCAGGGTGGTCAGGTCGATGTCGACCGACGTGGCGGACTGCACCTCGAGTTGGGCCCATAACGGCGCCGAGCCCACGTCGCCTTGATGGTCCGAGAGGCGTGCGGCGAGGGCCTCCTGGACGCCGAGGTCGGAGGCACCGAACTCGGACGAACGGAGTGCTGACGACCCGAGTGCGGAGGCGCCGAACGCGGAGTATTCGGGCACGGCGGCCGTCCCGCCCACCCCGGCAAGGGCGAGCGAGGCAGTGACCAGTGCAGCGGCCTCGAACAGCACGACGTGTCCCGTCCCCTCCCGAACGATTAGTAGCAAACAGACCCAACGTCACTGGCGAGTCTCGCGATCTCAGCCTAGCGAGTGGTTGGGGGCCGGCATGCCCCTCAATCAGGGCCATCGGGGCGAATTCATGCACAATTCGCCCGCCCATATTTCAGGCACATTTCCGGCGATCGTCTTCGCCGTGCCCGTGGCCGTCCAGGGGCCGCACATAGGGGTCAGGAAGGGAGCCCGTCATGCGGACAGATGGTCCCGGCGTGCCGAGACCATTCGTCCGGAACGGGAACGGTTGCGCGGCGCCGGAGCGCGGGTCAGGCCGCCAGGGCGGCCAACAGCGCCACCTCGTCGGCGTCGGAGAGGCCGGCCCGGCGGGGGCCGTTGAGCACCCGCTGTCGTTCCCAGCGCAAGGTGTCGGCCAGGGTGTCGGCCAATGGCCGGGTGACCAGTCCGGCGTTCCGCGCGGCGGAGGTGTCGCGGGCGCTGAACCCGCCGTACTCGGGCAGGGGCAACCACAATGGAAGTGACCTGGGCCCCGACCAGGGCTCAACCCCGTGCTCCTGGAGCCAGTGCGGGTCGACGCCCACGACGCGTGCGGTGTGGCCGGCGACGAACCGGGCTACGGCGAGGTACTCGACGAGCGACACGGTCTCCCCCGCCACGTTGTACACCCCGCGGGTGCCGTCCTCGGCCGCATCCACGATCCACTCGGCGAGATCTCGCACATCGAGCAGCTGAGTCAGGAGGCCGGGCACATCGGGCACCAGCACGCTCCCGTCGTCGGCCGCCGGTTGCGCGAACCGGGCCGGCCAGTAGCCGGACCGGTCGGAGACATCACCCGGGCCGCCGATCAGGCCGGAGCGGAGGATAAGTGAGCGTTCGGGGCCGAAACCTTCGAGCACGCGCCGCTCGCACGCAACCTTGGCTTCGCCGTAACTCTCCATGTCCTCCATCACGTCGCCGGCGAGGGCGCCAACCAGTTCGGCCGACTCGAGCCCGCCAGGCGTCGACGTCTCCGCGTAGACGTTGCCCGACGACACGAAGGTGTACGAGCCGGCCCGCTCCCGCAGCGCGGCGACCGCGGAGGCGACCTGGCCAGGCTGCCGTGAGACATCCACGACCACATCCCAGTCCTCGGCGGCCACGGAATCGTAGGCGTCCGGACGGGTGCGGTCGCCTTGCACGAAGCGGATGCCGTCGGGCACGCTGCCGGTCTCGCCCCGGGCCAGGCAGGTGACCCGGTGCCCGTGATGCCTCGCCGCCGTCGCAACAGTGCCACCGAGCCAGGCCGTTCCGCCGAGGATGAGGAATCGCATGCGGCCAGCTAACCCAACACCACCACCGCGCGGCAAGCGCTGTTCGCGCTCAGCACAGCGCCGCCGGCGCCCGGTCGACGGGCGCGGCCGCTCGTTCCATCTGCCGCCAGGTTCCGCCGGCGAGCGGGCTCAGGGTGATCAGCGTGTAGAGCACCGCGACGACGCCGAAGGCCGGCGGCAGGCCGATCGTGTCCCCCGCGATACCGCCGAGCAGGGCGCCGAACGGCACACCGGCCCAGGCGCCGGCGTTGATCAGCCCGAAGACCCGGCCGCGGAGCTGCTCCGGAATCCGCTCGAGCTCGACGGTTCCGAGGATCGGGTTGATGGCACCGGCGGCCAGCCCGGAGAGGGCCGTCAGCGCGACCAGTACCGGCAGCGGCGCCCCGAACGCGAATGCGGCGCTCGAGGGGCCGCCGGCCAGCGCGAAGCAGAGTGCGAAGGTCACCCGGCGGGGCACCCGGTGCGCGACGAAGCCGAAGGCTATGTTGCCGATCAGCGCGCATCCGCCCATCACAGCCACCAGCAGCCCCAACGCGGCCGCGCCGCCGAGCCGGTCGTTCGCGTACAGGGGCAGTAGGGTCGACCCGCGAGCCGCGTCCAGAAGGTTGGTGGCCAACACCAGGCCCACGATCAGCCGCATGAGCGGGTCGGCGACCACGAACCGGAAGCCCTCGGCCAGGTCAGCCCAGTACGACGTGCGCCGCGGGACGCCGCCCGGGCCGGAGCCGGCAGCGTCGGAACCGGCAGCGTCGGAACCGGGCAGGGGCACGTCCCGGAGCGGGGCCACACCCACCCAGGTCAGTACGGCCGAGACCAGGAAGGTCGCGGCGTTCACGAAGAGGGCGGCGACCGGGCCCAGCACCGCCACGAGGAGCCCGGCGACGGACGCCCCGATGAGCTTCGCGAATCGCTCAGACCCGTCCAGCAGCCCCACGCTCTGCTCCAACCGTGCGCCCGCCCGCATCGACAGGCCCGGCAGCATCACCCGCCTGGCGGTCTGTCCAGGGGTGTCGAGCAGCCCGGCGGCGAACACGAGGGCCAGCAGCGCCCAGAACGGCAGCCCGACGGTCAGGGCCAGCACCGGGATGGCCAACACTGTGAAGCCGCTGGCCAGGTCCGCGGCGATCGCGGCCCTGCGGTGACCGACCCTGTCGACGACGACCCCGCCGAGGACCCCGCCGAGGACGACAGGGGCGGTGGCGAAGAAGGCAGCAAGGCCCACCTCCACACCCGATCCGCCCCGGCCCAGCACATAGAACGGCACGGCGAACGCGGTGACCACGTTGCCGGTCTGGGAGATCGCGTGCGCGGCCAGCAGCGCGACAAGCGAGCGCCTCGCGCCACGGCCTCGGGCCGGGGCGCCTGTGAAGGTCACGGCGGCCTCTCAGGGGCGCCGGTAGGCCTGATACACCAGCACCACGGGCTCGGCGCCATCGGCGGCCGCCGGGTCGTGGGCGGCGCTCGTGTCCAGCCATCGGTCCACGAACTCCTCGAGTTCGCCGCGCATGGTCGCCAGTTCGCCGGCGGTGAGCCGCAGGCTGCGGTCGCCGCTTGCGCCGGCTGCCACCCACTCCCTGGGCAGGGTGGCCGCCGTGTCGATGTACTCGGTGAAGCGGGCCGCATAGGCCTGCGCGATCGACTTCTGGAGCGCGGACGACGCGGCGAGGGTGTCGGGGTCGCCCAGGAGGTCCGCCGGCTCCCAGCTAGTCAGCGGCGTCGTCGCCTGCCACCAGCGTTCGCGCTGGTCTGTGCTCTGCGCCTCGGCGGGCTCGATCAGGCCGCTCGAGGCGAGTTTGCCCAGGTGGTAGCTGATGGTGCCTGGCGCCTCGTCGATCACGTCGCCGAGCTGGGCGGCGGTCTGAGCGCCGCGTTCCCGCAGCAACCCCAGCAGCCGCAGCCTGGTGGGATGCGCGAGCACGCGCATCGAGGCGGCTGAGGTGAGCGTTGTGCGCCGGTCGTCACGGGGTGTCATGCCCCGACGTTATATCAACAAGACTTCTTGCGCAATGCTTGTTGTGCACTTTGTCCGGGCTAGCCGGCGTCGGCCTCCGGTTCGGTCACGGCAGCTACCGGTTCCGGCAGTCCGGCCGGGCCCTGTTCGAGCAGGATCCGGAACTCGTCGGCGTCGATGATGCGCACCCCGAGCGCCTCGGCCTTGGCCAGCTTGGAGCCGGCACCTGGGCCCGCGGCCACGAAGTCGGTCTTCTTCGACACGCTCGACGCGTTTTTGCCTCCGGCGGCGATGATCGCCTCTGAGGCGCCCTCGCGGGTGAAGCCCTCGAGCGACCCGGTGGCGACGACGGTCAGCCCGGTGAGCACTCCCCCGGCCGCGGCTGCCGCGCCTGGGCCCGGATGCCCGGGAGTCGCGAACTGCACGCCCGCCGCGGCCCACCGTTCCACGATCTCGCGGTGCCAGTCCACCTCGAACCAGTCGATCACGGCGTCGGCGATGATTCCGCCCACCCCGTCGACCTCGGCGAGTTCCTCCCGGCTGGCGGCGCGGATGGCGTCCAGCGACCCGAAATGCGTGGCAAGGGCCCGGGCGGCCACCGGTCCGACGTGCCGGATGTTCAGCGCCACCAGGATCCGAGCCAACGGTTTGGTCTTGGCCAGCTCGATCTCGGCGATGAGCTTCACGGCATTGGACGACGGCTGCGGACGCTCAAGGCCGGCCTTCTTCTCGGCCGCCGTGGGATTGCGGCGGAATGGGGTGCGCTGGCGCGCCGTGCCATCCTCGTCTTCGCGGGGCAGACCGGTCTCGGCGTCGCGCACGACCACGCTGATGGGCAGCAGATCCTCGATGGTGAGCTCGAACAGGCCCGCCTCGGTGTCCAGCGGCGGGGTCTCCGGCACGGTCGGCTGGGTGAGCGCGGCCGCGGTGACCTCACCGAGCACCTCGATGTCGAGAGCGCCGCGGGACCCGATGTGCTCGACCCGGCCTCGCACCTGGGCGGGACAGCTGCGCGCGTTGGGGCAGCGCAGGTCGATGTCGCCTTCCTTGGCAGCCCTGAGCGGGGTGCCGCAGACCGGGCACTCTGTGGGCATCACGAACTCGCGTTCGGTGCCGTCGCGCAGTTCCACCACCGGGCCGAGGACCTCGGGGATCACGTCGCCGGCCTTCCGCAGCACGACGGTGTCACCGATGAGGACGCCTTTGGCCTTGACGACGTCCTGGTTGTGCAGGGTGGCCTGGCGTACCACGGACCCGGCGACCCGCACGGGTTCCATCACGGCGAACGGGGTGGCCCGGCCGGTGCGGCCGACGCTCACGACGATGTCGAGCAGCTTGGTGTTCACCTGCTCCGGCGGGTACTTGTAGGCGATCGCCCAGCGCGGAGCCCGGTTGGTGGCGCCGAGTTCGTCGTGCAGCGCGAGCTCGTCGACCTTGATGACAATGCCGTCGATCTCGTGCTCGACGCTGCCACGGTGTTCGCCGAAGTACTCGATGAAAGCGGATGCCTCGCCCGCCTCGGCGACGACCGTGAAGTGGGGGCTGGTGGGCAGGCCCCAGTCGGCGAGCAGGGCGTAGACCCCGGATTGGGAGTCCGCGCCGGGCTGCTGCCAGGCGCCGATGCCGTGCACGAGCATCCGCAACCGGCCGAGCCGGGCCTTCATCAGGGCGAGCTGGTCCGCGTTCTTGCTCTCGGCCTTCTGGCGGAGCGACCCGCTGGCGGCGTTCCTGGGGTTGGCGAAGACCCGCTCGCCGGCGGCGCTCTGGGCGGCGTTGAGCTCACGGAACGACTCGACGGGGAAGAAGACCTCGCCGCGCACCTCCATCAGCGGTGGGTGCCCGGTGCCGCTCAGGCGTGCCGGGATGCCCGGCACGAGGCGGATGTTCTCGGTGACGTCCTCGCCGACCACCCCGTCGCCGCGGGTGGCGGCACTGACGAGCACCCCATTCTCGTAGCGGAGGTTGATGGCCAGGCCGTCGATCTTGAGTTCGCAGAGGTAGTGCACCCGGCGTCCGGCGTCGCGCTCCACCTTGGCTGCCCAGGCCTCGAATTCCTCAAGGGAGAACACATTGTCGAGGCTGAGCATCCGCTCGGCGTGCTCCACCGGGTCGAACAGGGTGGTCTCGGCGCGGCCTCCCACGGTCTGGGTGGGGCTGTCCTGGCTGGCGAGTTCGGGGAAGAGCCGTTCGAGTTCTTCGAGGCGTTGAATCAGGCCGTCGTACTCGGCGTCGGAGATGACCACCTCGTTGCGCTCGTAGTAGGCGTCGCGCGCCTCGAGGATGCGGGTGGTCAGGCTCGCCGCCTCCTGGCCGGCAGCGGCCAGCGCGGCCGCGGGTGACGCTCCGGTGGCGTCAGGCATCGACCGAAGCGGAGTCGGCGGGAACCGCGCCTGCAACGGCGTCGCTTGCTGCGACCGGCACGGCGCTGACGGTGCGGTCGATCGTGCACTGGCCGAGCACCCGGCTGCCCACGTAGACGACGGCGGTCTGGCCCGGGGCCACGCCCGTCAGCGGCAGGGTGGGCAGGATGCGCAGCTCGGTGTGCGCCTCGACCGGCGGGGTCGCGGCGGGGTCGGCCGGAACGCTGATCACCTGGGCCACCGCGGGCTCGGGGTCGGCGTGCGCGCGGATCTGCACGTCGCAGGCGAATTCGATCTCGGGGTGCTCGGGCGCCCGCCCGGCCCAGGTGAACTTGGTGCCGGCGATCTCCTTGATGGCCAGGGCTTCCTTGGGTCCCACGACGACGGTGTTCGTGATCGGGCGCACCTCGAGCACGAAGCGCGGCTTGCCGTCTGCGGCGGGCGTGCCGATCGACAGGCCCTTCCGCTGGCCCACGGTGAACGCCACGGCGCCCTCGTGCTGGCCGAGCTTGTTGCCCTCGCGGTCCAGGATGTCGCCGGTCGCCGGGGCGACCCGCTCGCCGAGCCAGCCGCGGGTGTCGCCGTCGGGGATGAAGCAGATGTCGTAGGAGTCAGGCTTGTTCGCCACCGAGAAGCCGCGTTCGGCGGCCTCGGCGCGCACCTCGGCCTTGGACGGCGTGGCGCCCAGCGGGAACATCGAGTGCGCGAGCTGTTCCTTGGTCAGCACACCGAGCACGTAGGACTGGTCCTTGGCCCAGGCGCTGGCGCGGTGGAGTTCGCGGTTGCCGTCGGCATCCGTCACGATCGACGCGTAGTGGCCGGTGCAGACGGCGTCGAAGCCCAGCGCGATGGCCTTTTCGAGCAGCGCGGCGAACTTGATCTTCTCGTTGCAGCGCATGCAGGGGTTCGGCGTGCGGCCGGCGGCGTACTCGTTGATGAAATCGTCGACCACGTCGAGCTTGAACCGCTCCGAGAAGTCCCACACGTAGTACGGGATGCCGATGATGTTCGCCGCGCGTTGCGCGTCCATGGAGTCCTCGACGGTGCAGCAGCCGCGGCTGCCGGTGCGGAGCGTGCCGGGCATCCGACTGAGGGCCAGGTGCACCCCGACCACCTCGTGCCCTGCCTCGACCGCGCGGGCTGCGGCGACGGCGGAATCCACCCCACCACTCATTGCTGCCAGAATCTTCACTGGTTAAGTGTACGCACGCGGCGCCGAGTCGGCCATTCCCGCGCCGATCGCCTGCGACCAGGCTGCGGGCAGCGCCGCCAGCAGGGCGTCGACGTCGGCCTGCGTCGACGTGCGGCCCAGGGTGATCCGCAGGGCGCTGCGGGCCTCGGCCTCGGTGCGGCCCATGGCGCGCAGCACGTGCGAGGGCTCAGGGATGCCTGCCTGGCAGGCCGAGCCGGTGGACACCGACACCCCGGCGACGTCGAGCAGGAAGAGCAGGGAGTCGCCCTCGCAGCCGGGGAAGGTAAAGTGCGCGTTGCCGGGAAGCCGGCCCGTGGGGTCGGGGTCTCCGTTGTAGACGGCGGAGGGCACGGCCTCGAGCACACCGGCGATGACCCTGTCGCGCAGCGCGGTCAGACGGCGGTTCTCGGCGGCGAGTTCTCCGGTCATGGCCGTGGCCGCCACGGCGAAGGACACGGCGGCCGCCACGTCCTGAGTGCCGCTGCGCACCTGGCGTTGCTGGCCGCCGCCGTGGATGAGGGGCACGACGGTGGCCGCGCGGGAGAGTACGAGGGCGCCGATGCCGACGGGGCCGCCGATCTTGTGCGCCGAGACGCTGAGCGCGGAGACCCCGGTGGCGTGCAGGGCGGCGAAGTCGATCGAAACGTGCCCGTAGGCGGAGATCGCGTCGACGTGCACCGGGATGCCGTGGGCCGCGGCGAGCGCCGCCACCTCCTCGACCGGCTGCAGCGTGCCCACCTCGTTGTTGGCCGCGAGAAGGGTGACTAGGGCCACGTCCTCGGGGTCGGTTGCGATGGCGGCGGCGAGGGCGGTGAGGTCGATGCGGCCGAGGGTGTCCAGCGGGATCCACTCCACGCGAGCGCCCTCCTGCTGCACGAGCCAGTCCACGGTGTCGACGGTGGCGTGGTGCTCTCCCCCCGGCACGAGGATGCGGGTGCGCGGGGCGCGGGCCCAGTACAGCCCCTTGATGCCGAGGTTGACCGCTTCGGTGCCGCTGCCGGTGAAGACCACCTCGATGGGGTCGGAGTGCACACTCGCCGCTACCTGCTCGCGGGCCTCCTCGAGCATCCGCTTGGCGTTCTGGCCCTGGCTGTGGATCGATGCGGGGTTGCCCACGACGGCCATGGCCTCGGCGTAGGCGGTGATGGCGGCGGGGAGCATGGGAGCCGTCGCGGCGTGGTCGAGATAGACGGACATGTGGTGGCCTCCCTACGGGTCGTCGGGCCCTGAGCCGGGCACACGGGCTGGTCTGAACTGACTGCCCGCACTCATTACTCTAGAACTCATGACTCCAGCAGACTCCCTCCGCAACCTGGGCGTCCGCGCTACGAGCAACGGCGGCGAACTCCGCGTCTGGTCCGAACACGCCGAATCCATCGAGTTGTGCATCTTCGACCACACCGACCCCAACTGGATCGTGCGCACGGTGGCCATGGTGCGCGACAGCCACAACGTGTGGGTGGGTCGCACCCGCACTCTCACGCCGGGGCGGCGCTACGGCATCCGGGTCACGGGACCGGCCGGGCCCACCCACGCGTTCCACCCCGAGAAGACCCTGATCGACCCCTACGCGCGGGGCCTGGCCCGGGTCGGCCCCGACCAGTGGCAGTCCACCATGGTCGACGGCGGCTTCGACTGGGCCGGCGCTGTGAAGCCGAACACACCGCTGGATCACACCGTGGTCTACGAGGCCCACGTGCGCGGGCTCAGCAAGCTCAGCCCGGCGATGCCCGCCGAGCTACGCGGCACCTACGCGGGCCTGGCCCACGAGAGCACCATCGCGTACCTCAAGAACCTCGGCGTCACGGCCGTCGAGCTGCTACCCGTGCAGTCGTTCGTGTCCGAGCAGCGCCTGATCAAGCAGGGCCTGTCCAACTACTGGGGCTACAACACCTTCAACTTCTTCACCCCGCACGCCGACTACGCCACGCAGGCGTCGCAGTCCGAGGGCCCTGAGGCCGTGCTGCGGGAATTCAAGGGAATGGTCAAGCTGCTGCACGAGGCCGGCCTCGAGGTCATCCTCGACGTGGTCTACAACCACACCGCGGAGGAGGGACCGGCGGGTCCGGTCTCCAGCCTGCGGGGCATCGACAACGCCACGTACTACCGCCAGAACGCCCAGGGCCACTACATCGACGTCACCGGGTGCGGCAACACCGTCAACTTCGGCCACGAGGTGCCGATGCGGCTGGTGCTGGACTCGCTGCGCTACTGGGCCAACGAGGTGCAGATCGACGGCTTCAGGTTCGATCTGGCCGCAACCCTCGGTCGCAACGGGGACGTGCACTACACGCCTGACCACCCCCTGCTGACCGCCATCAGGGACGACCCGGCGCTGGCCGGGGTGAAGCTCATCGCCGAACCCTGGGACGTCGGCATGGGTGGCTGGCAGACCGGCAACTTCCCGTCCGGGTGGTCGGAGTGGAACGACCGCTACCGGGACCGGATGCGTTCCTTCTGGCTGACCGATGTCGCCGCCGTCCGGCGCAATGCCACCTCGGACAGCGGTATCGGCCGCTTCGCCTCCCGGCTTGCCGGGTCGGCCAACACCTTCTCCCTGGAGCGCGGCCCGCTCGCCTCGCTCAACTTCATCACCGCACACGACGGCTTCACCATGGCCGACCTCACCGCGTACGACGTCAAGCACAACGTGGGCAACGGTGAGTCCAACCGCGACGGCACCAACGACAACAACTCCTTCAACCACGGCGTCGAGGGCCCGACCAGGGACGTCACGGTGCTCGCCACCCGGCGTCGCGCGATGCGCAACCTGCTCGGCACCCTGCTGCTCTCCGCCGGGGTGCCGATGCTCACCGCCGGCGACGAGTTCGGCCGCAGCCAGCGCGGCAACAACAACGCCTACTGTCACGACAGTGAGCTCACCTGGCTGGACTGGGACTTCGACGACTGGCAGCAGGACCTGCACCGGGTCACCCGGCAGCTCCTCGCCCTCCGCCGGGAGAACCCGGCTCTGCGCCCCGTGCGGTTCGGCCGCACCGGCCAGACCACCCCGAGTGCCAGCCAGATGGACTGGTACAACGCCGCAGGGGCGTCGATGTCGGAGAGCGACTGGAACTCGCCCCGTGAGCGCACCCTGCAGTATCTCGCGGCGAGCACCCCGGAGCATGAGGCCTTCAACCGGATCCTGCTCATCGTGCACGGCCTTGAGACCCCTGTCGAGGTGACACTGCCCCTGCACACCGGTGTCTCCGGCTACACCGTGCTCTGGGACTCCAGCCACGACGATATCCGCGAGGTGGTGAGCTCCTACGCTCCGGGCGCCCGGCTCACCGTGGGCGGCACCTCGATGCTGCTGCTGAGAGCCGAGGGCGCTCAGGCATGACCAGACCGGATGCCGCCGGCACACCGGCCACTGCCCTGCTGCTGCAGCTGGGTCTCCGGTTCACCGCGCACCAGTACGCACACGACCCCGCCGCATCCGGCTTTGGGCTCGAGGCGGCGGAGAAACTCAGACTCGACCCCGACCAGGTCTTCAAGACGCTGGTCGCCGACGCGGACGGCGCGCTGGTGGTGGCGGTCGTCCCCGTCTCCGGCCAGCTCGACCTCAAAGCGCTGGCCGCGGCGGTCGGCGCGAAGCGGGCCGTCATGGCGGATCCGAAGACCGCCGAGCGCAAGACCGGCTACGTGCTGGGCGGCATCAGCCCGATCGGACAGAAGACCAGCCTGCGCACAGTGATCGACGAGACGGCCGAGCTGTTCGACACCGTCTTCGTCTCCGGTGGGCGCCGAGGGCTCGACCTCGAGCTGTCCCCCGCTGACCTGCTCAGCGTCACGGGGGCGACACTGGCCCCGATCGGCCGGTAGGGCCAGCCAGGCCGTACCGGGGTCGCCCGGGCCGGCTCAGCTCGCGACGGCGACCAGGCCCATCTCGGCCGGGCTGATCAGCAGCTCATTGCGTGGCACGACCCGCACGGTGTAGCCGAACCCGCCGGCCCGGTCGAGTTCCACGGTGCCGGTGAACAGCGTCGGCGTGCCGAGCGCGGGGCTGCCTGTCGCATCCGCGAGCGCGTCCTGGCCCAGCACGTCGTCGATCGGCTCGAGCGCCTGGGTGTTCACGTCGGTCAGGTCGTCCCCGCCCAGACTCCGCCCGTAGACCACCTGCACCGTCACGTCGTCGGGCGCCAGCCCGTTCAGCTGCACGTGGGCACGCAGGTGCAGTTCGTCGCCCACCTGCGGAACGGTGGCGACGCCGCCGGATTCCACGTGCGCGACGCCCACCCCTGGCCACGCGGCCGTGATGCGGCTCTTCCACGCGGCGAGCTCGCGTGCCGCCCGGTAGTCGTTCGCCGAGAGGCGCGCCTCGGACGCCCCTGCGGGCCGGTAGAGCTTCTCCACGTACTCGCGCACCATCCGCCCGGCGTTGAGCTCGGGCGAGAGTCCGGCGAGGGTCTGGCGGATGTTCGCCACCCAGCGTTCCGGCACCCCGTCGGCGTTCCGCTCGTAGAAGGGCGGCGCCACCTGGTGTTCGATGAGCTCGTACAGCGCCTCGGCCTCGATGCGGTCGCGTTCGGCGGAGTTGGTGGCCGCGTCCGCAGACGGGATCGCCCAGCCGTTCTGCCCGTCGAAGTACTCCGGCCACCAGCCGTCCAGGATCGACAGGTTGAGCGCGCCGTTCAGGGCGGCCTTCATGCCCGACGTCCCACAGGCCTCGAGTGGGCGGAGCGGGTTGTTCAGCCACACATCGGTGCCCGGGTACATCAGCTGGGCCATGCCGATGTTGTAATCGGGCAGGAACGCGATCCGCGTGCGCAGCTCGGGGTCGGCGGCGAACTGCACGATCTTCTGGATCAGCCGCTTGCCCTCCTCGTCGGCCGGGTGCGACTTGCCGGCGATGACGATCTGCACCGGGTGCTCAGGGTGCAGCAGCAGGGCGCGGAGCCGCTCGGGGTCGTGCAGCATCAGGGTGAGCCGCTTGTAGGTGGGCACCCGGCGGGCGAACCCGATGGTGAGCACGTCGGGGTCGAAGACCTGGTTGATCCACGCCGGGACCAGGCCGCCCGGGTTCTGTACGAGCCAGGCGGCGCCGATGCGGCGGCGGGCGTCGTCGACGAACTGGCGGCGCATGTCGCCGCGCACGTCCCAGAGGTCCTGGTCGCTCACCACGGGCGAGGCCCAGTCCGCGGTGGAGGTGTCGGTGGTGCCCAACCGGTTCGCGGCCAAGGCCTTGAGCGCAGGGTCGGTCCAGGTGGGCGCATGCACCCCGTTGGTGATCGACGTGATCGGCACCTCGCTGGCGTCGAACCCGGGCCAGAGGCCGCTGAACATCCGCCGGCTCACCTCGCCGTGCAGCTTGGACACTCCGTTGGCATGCTGGCCCAGCCGCAGGCCCATGATGGCCATGTTGAACACGTCGGGCGAGCCACCCGGGTAGCTCTCCGCGCCAAGGCCGAGCAGATCGTCGACGGCCACGCCGGGCAGCAGGTCGGTTTCGAAGTACCGGCGCACCAGCGAGCTGTCGAATCGGTCGATTCCAGCGGCCACCGGCGTGTGGGTCGTGAAGACGGTGCCGGCACGGGCCACCTGTAGCGCCTCGGCGAAGCTGAGGCCGTCGCCGATGAGGCTGGAGATGCGCTCGAGGCCGAGGAACCCGGCGTGTCCCTCGTTGGTGTGGAACACCTCCGGTTCCGGCCGGTCGTTGAGAGTGCTCCATAGCCGCACGGCCCTGGCCCCGCCGATGCCCAGCAGCAGTTCCTGAAGCAGCCGGTGCTCGCCGCCGCCGCCATAGAGGCGGTCGGTCACCTGGCGCAGGTCGTCGGTGTTCTCGGGGATGTCGGTGTCGAGCATCACGAGGCGGATGCGGCCGACCCTGGCCTCCCAGACCCTGGCGTGCAGGGTGCGGTCCTCCGGCAACGCGAGCGACACCTGCACGGGCGAGCCGTCGGCGCGGCGCAGCACCGACAGGGGCAGGCCGTCCGGGTCCAGGAGCGGGTAACTCTCCAGCTGCCAGCCGTCGGAGGAGATCGCCTGGCTGAAATATCCGGCCTTGTAGAACAGGCCAACACCCACCAGAGGCACCCCCAGGTCGGAGGCGCTCTTCAGGTGATCTCCGGCCAGGATGCCCAGGCCGCCCGAGTACTGCGGCAACGCGGCAGCGATACCGAACTCGGGCGAGAAGTAGGCGATCGACGCGGGCTTGGCCCCCTCGAGTTCCTGATACCAGCGGGGCTGTTCCAGGTAGTTCCGGAGATCGTCGCGCACCAGGTTGACCCCGGAGACGTAGTCATGGTCGTGCGCGAGCTCCTGCAGCCGGGCCGGGTCCACCGCGCCCAGCAGCGCGACGGGGTCGCCGCCGATGCGGCGCCAGAGCTCGGGCGCGATGTGCTCGAACAGCTGCCGGGTGGGTTCGTGCCACGACCAGCGCAGGTTCCCCGCCAGCTCGTCGAGCGCGGCCAGCGACTCGGGCAGGACGGCACGGACGGTAAATTTACGGATCGCCTTCACGAACCTCACTTTACGGGCGCGAGGTGTCCAACAGGTAACGATCGCGCGCGTGTGCAACCACCGATTCCGCCCCCGTTCGCGCTACGGTCGTTATGTGGCTAAGACAGCAAAACGAACCGGTACCGCCCCTTCAACGCCGAGCACGACGGACGCCCCGACGAAAGTCGGCCGAATCCCGGTCCTCGACCTTGCCCCGCAGCTGAACGACAATCTCTGGCCGGCGAAGGCCTTCGCCGGCGAGGTCGTCCCGTTCCGCGCCACGGCCTTCAGGGAGGGGCACGACGCCATCGGCGTGATGCTGCACCTCACCGCGCCGGACGGTACCCTCACCCGGCATCCAATGCGCCTGACCGTGCCCGGCACCGACCGGTACGAGACCCAGGTGCGCCTGGACCTGCAGGGCTCCTACAGCTACCGGGTGCGCGCCTACGCCGACGACTTCGCCACCTGGGTGCACAACGCAGCCATCAAGATCCCGGCCGGCATCGATGTCGAGCTGATGTTCCTGATCGGGTCGACCCTGCTCGCGCCGGCCGGCAAGGACCTCGGTCGTCCCGTCGCCGAACGCCGCCTGTTCGCGGCGGCCGCCAAGACGTTGGCCAACACCAAGCTTCCCCTCGAGACCCGGCTGGCAGTCGTCACCGACCCGGCCCTGGCCGCCGCGGCCGCCGTGCGCCCCCTCGCGAGCCTGGACTCCTTCTCGGCCGAACGCACAGTACGGGTCGAACGCACCCGGGCCGGCGTCGGCTCCTGGTACGAGTTCTTCCCCCGGTCGGAGGGCGCCGTCCGACGCGAGGACGGCAGCTGGCAGAGCGGCACCTTCCGCACCGCCGCCGACCGGCTTCCCGCGGTCGCCGCCATGGGGTTCGACGTGCTCTACCTGCCCCCGATCCACCCCATCGGCCGTGCGTTCCGCAAGGGACCGAACAACACGCTCGACGCCGGCGAGAACGATCCGGGCTCACCCTGGGCTATCGGCTCGGCGGACGGCGGCCATGACGCCATCCACCCCGACCTGGGCACCATCGACGACTTCGGTTTCTTCCTGGACGCCGCCCGTGCCGAGGGTATCGAGGTGGCCATCGACCTGGCCCTGCAGGCCTCCCCCGATCACCCCTGGGTGAAAGAACACCCGGAGTGGTTCACCACCCTGCCGGACGGCACGATCGCGTACGCCGAGAACCCGCCCAAGAAGTACCAGGACATCTACCCGATCAACTTCGACAACGACCCGGCCGGCATCCGCGCCGAGGTGCTGCGGCTGGTGCGCTACTGGATCGGCGTTGGCGTCAACATCTTCCGGGTGGACAACCCGCACACCAAGCCGCTGGACTTCTGGGAGTGGCTGATCGGCACGATCAACCGGGAGTCGCCCGACGTGGTGTTCCTGGCCGAGGCGTTCACCCGGCCGGCGCTGCTGCAGGGCCTGGCCAAGGTCGGCTTCCAGCAGTCGTACACGTACTTCACCTGGCGCAACACCAAGGAGGAGCTCGAGGAGTTCTTCGACGGCCTCGCCCACGACACCGCGGACTTCCTACGCCCGAACCTGTTCGTCAACACCCCGGACATCCTCACCGAGTACCTGCAGTTCGGCGGCCCGGCGGCGTTCAAGATCCGCGCGGCCCTCGCCGCGACGGCCGCGCCCACCTGGGGCGTGTACGCCGGCTTCGAGCTCTACGAGAGCGTCGCGCGCCCGGGCGCCGAGGAGAACATCGACAACGAGAAGTACGAGTACCGGCCGCGTGACTTCGCCAAGGCCGAGGCCCTGGGCCGGTCGCTGTCACCGTTCCTCGGCCTGCTCGGCCGCATCCGTGCCGCGCACCCGGCTCTCCGGCAGCTGCGCAACCTGGACATCCACTCGAGCGACGACGATTCGATCCTGGTCTACAGCAAGTACCTGGCCGGCGAGTTCACCGACGACGGCCGGGCGGATGCGCTGATCGTCGTCGCCAACGTCGACCCGCACTCGGTGCGCGAGACCGTGGTGCACCTGGACGTGACCCGATTCGGCCTGCCGCTCGGCTCGCACTTCGAGGTCGAGGACCTCGTGACCGGCTCCGTGTGGACCTGGTCGGCCGACAACTTCGTGCGCCTCGACGCCTTCACCGAGCCCGTGCACATCCTGCACGTGCGGGTTCCGGCCACCCTGCAGACCCAGAACGGACGCTCCGAATGAAACACGCCATCGGCAGCCCCGCCGACGAACTCCCCGAGATCTCCGCGCACGTCCTGGAGACCGTCTCGGTCGGCTCGTACTACAACCCGCACGAGGTGCTCGGCCAGCACCTGCTCGATCTGCCCGGAATCACGGACCCGCTCACGGTCATCCGCACGCTGCGCCCGCTGGCCACAGAGGTCGTCGCGGTGCTCGCCACGGGCGCCCGCATCGAGCTGGCCCACCTGGGTTTCGGCATCTGGCAGGGCGTGAGCACCATCGGCCCGCAGGACTACCAGGTCGAAGCGCACTACGAGGGCGGCCCGGCCTGGCTCGCCGACGACCCGTACCGCTACCTGCCCACCCTGGGCGAACTGGACCTGCACCTCATCGGCGAGGGCCGGCACGAGCAGCTCTGGGATGTCCTGGGCGCGCACGTGCGCCGATTCACCGGGGTCATCACCGCCGTCGACGGCACCTCCTTCTCGGTCTGGGCCCCGCATGCACGCGCCGTTCGAGTCATCGGAGACTTCAACAGCTGGTCAGGCACCCTGCACGCCATGCGCAACATGGGCAGCACGGGCGTCTGGGAGCTTTTCGTGCCCGGCCTCACCGCAGGGTCCAACTACAAGTTCGAGATCCTCACCCAGTCCGGCGCCTGGGTGCAGAAGGCCGACCCGATGGCCCGGTACACCGAGGTACCGCCGCTCACGGCGTCGGTCATCGGCGAGACCGCCTACGTCTGGGAGGACGCCGACTGGCTGGCCGAACGCAGCGCTACCGACCCGCACGACCGCCCGATGAGCGTCTACGAGATGCACGTCGCCTCGTGGCGCCCCGGGTTGGGCTACCGGGCCCTGGCCGACGAACTCATCGACTACCTCGGCGAGCTCGCGTACACCCACGTCGAATTCATGCCACTGTCCGAGCATCCGTTCGGCGGCTCCTGGGGTTACCAGGTCACCGGCTACTTCGCGCCGACCAGCCGCTTCGGACACCCCGACGACCTGCGCTACCTCATCGACCGGCTGCACCAGGCCGGTATCGGCGTGATCATGGACTGGGTGCCGGGCCACTTCCCCAAGGACGACTTCGCCCTGGCGCGTTTCGACGGCCAGGCGCTCTACGAGCACCCGGACCCGCGCCGCGGAGAACAGATGGACTGGGGCACCTACGTCTTCGACTTCGGCCAGAAGCAGGTGCGCAACTTCCTCGTCGCGAACGCCCTCTACTGGCTCGAGGAGTTCCACATCGACGCGCTCAGGGTCGACGCCGTGGCGTCGATGCTGTACCTGGACTACTCGCGGAAAGACGGCGAGTGGGAGCCCAACAAGTTCGGCGGCCGGGAGAACCTGGAGGCGATCAGCCTGCTGCAGGAGGTCACCGCGACGGCGTACAAGCGCAACCCGGGCACCATCATGATCGCTGAGGAGTCCACCAACTGGGGCGGCGTCACGGCGGCCACCTCCGGCGGCGGCCTGGGCTTCGGCCTCAAATGGAACATGGGCTGGATGCACGACTCGCTCGAGTACATGAGCGAAGACCCGATGTACCGGGCGTATCACCACAACGAGATGACCTTCTCGTTCGTCTACGCCTTCAGCGAGAACTTCCTCCTGCCCATCAGCCACGACGAGGTCGTGCACGGCAAGGGCTCGCTCATCGCGAAGATGCCGGGCGACTCCTGGCAGCAACTCGCGAACGTCCGGGTGTACCTGGCCTTCATGTGGGCGCACCCCGGCAAGCAGCTCTTGTTCATGGGCCAGGAATTCGGCCAGCGCTCCGAGTGGAGCGAGGAGCGCGGGCTGGACTGGTGGATGCTCGACCAGCCCGGTCACCGCGGCCTGTTCAACCTCGTCGGCCAGCTCAACCGGGTCTACCGGGCCACGCCGAGCCTCTGGGCCAGGGACAATGATCCGGGCGGCTTCGAGTTGCTCGACGGCGGGGCCGCGGCGGAGAACGTGATCACCTTCGTCCGCTGGGACAACGACGGCACTCCGGTCGCCTGCCTGTTCAACTTCTCCGGCTCCCCGCACACGGGGTACCGGGTGGGGCTGCCGCAGGCCGGCGTGTGGGAGGAGATCCTCAACACGGATGCCGAGAACTTCGGCGGCTCCGGCGTGGGCAACCTCGGCGAGGTGCACGCTTTCGCGGAGCCGTGGGCCGGACGCCCGGCATCCGCGACCCTCACCCTGCCGCCGCTCGGCGCCCTCTGGCTGCGTTTGCGCCGCTAACCCTCCAGCGCCACGCGACGACGTCGCCGGTCGAGCGTGTCGTCGCCGGTCGAGCGTGTCGAGACCCCGTGAGCCGGTCTCCAGACTGCCTCACCAGGTTTCGACAAGCTCAACCCGCGCGCGGGTCGCCGCACGTAGGCGAGCTCGGCTAGTAGAGCAGCGCGGTCAGGCGTTTGCGCGCCGGCGGCACGCGGGGATCGTCGGTGCCGACGACCTCGAACAGTTCGAGCATGCGCTGCCGCACCAGGTTCTTACCCGCCGCGTCCTGCGCGGGGAACAGTCCGAGCAGCCGGTCGAAGGCGTCCTCGATGTGACCGCCGGAGAGGTCCAGGTCGGCCACGAGCAACTGCGCGTCGAGGTCAGCGGGGTTGTCGGCCGCGGCCGAACGCACCTCGGCGATGGTCTTGCCCTGCAGGCGGCCGAGCAGGCTCACCTGGGCGAGCCCTGCCGTGGCCATGGCGTCGCGGGGGTCGCGGGCCAGGGCCAGCTTGTAGATGTCGATGGCGGCCGCGTAGTCGCCGCGCTCGATGGCCTCGTAGGCCTCGCGGTGGTGCGGCGGCAGTTCGGGTTCGACCGGGGCGACGGGCTCCCCGGCCGGAGCCTCTGCGGCGTCGGCGACACCGGTCACCCCGTGCTGGGCCGCCAGCTCGAGCACCCGCTCGAGGACCTCGCGGATCTGCACAACGGGAAGGACACCGTCGAACAGCTGCACAGGTTGGCCGTTGATCACGGCGGCGAGGGTGGGCACCGAGGTGGCCTGGAACGCCTGCGCAAGCTGGGGGTTGCTGTCGATGTCCACCGTGGCGAGCACGAACCGGCCGTTGTACTCCCGGATCAGGTTCTCGATCACGGGGGTCAGCTGCGTGGCTGGTTCGCTCCACTGTGCCCACAGGTCCACGATCACCGGGACGAACTTGGACAGCTCCAGCAGCTCGGCGAAGTTGGTGTCGGTTCCTTCGAGCACGAGGCTCGGAACAGGCACCGGACCGGCCGGGCCGGCCGGCGCACCGGGGGCACCGGCCGCTCCGGCGGCCGGCGCCGGCGGACGGTTCACGAGCGAGGACAGGTCGACGGCGCCGCGCAGATTGGCGCCGGCTGGGGGGATGACGGTCATGGAAGCTCCACGGATGAGATCAGTCCCTGGCTGAAGCCAAGGAGAACGATTTTGTCGGTCGACCCGGCAGCGGGCACATGGAAGAGCAATTGCTCGCTGTAGGTGTTCTGGATGCCCTTGGTGGTCTTGGTGATCCCGGACAAAGCCTTGCTCGGACCGGAGGTCGGTTCGATGGTCGCCTTACCGTTCACCGAGGTCACGGTGGTGATCTCGTTGACGCTGACGGCCACAATACTGCCGGAATCGTTGGTGGACAGGGCCACCACGTCGCCGCTGCCCGCGGCGTTGGTGAACTCCATCGCGGCAGTGTCCTCCAGGGCGTCCTTCTGCTTCTGTTTGCTGTCGACGCCGAGCAGGGTGCGCGCGGAGTCGCCTTCCGCCTGGAACAGCGGGAAGGACGCGCTCGCGTCGCCGTTCAGGAGGATGTCGGCGTATGCCGGTCCAACGGCTTCTGGGGCCATGGAGATCAGCTTGCTGTCCGGCGGGACGAGGGAGGCCCCGATGGTCGCCGGCGCGACGCCGGGTACCTTGGCGGAGGCCTCGAGCTGGATGGCGTACTCCACGAGATAATTCTCCCGCGGCGACTCCTGCTTGAGGATCAGCGCCATGGTGGGTACCGTCGACTCGTCCTCGGATTGCAGCACGGTCATGACCACGCGCGGCCAGGTGTCGGTCTGCTGCGGCAAGGTGAGGGTCATCGGGGAGTCCGGCAGGGCCGTGGTGGGGGCGAAGGAGCCGTCCGCCGTGCGGATCTTGTAGTTGGCCAGACGCTGTTCGAGTGCGGGCCCGGTGAAGCGGGTCCCGATGCTGTCGGCGTCCAGACCCGCGTCCGCGGCCGCGGTCAGCGAGACGATGTCGCCGACGATGCGCTCGAGCTGCGGTGTGGTCACGGCCGGGGCCTTCACCTCGGCGGGTGCGGGTGCCTCTGTGCCCTCCGCGGTGGCGGACGGAGTGGCGGTGGCGGTTCCGGTCGGTTCCGGCGCGGACGTCGGCCAGAACTCCGGCGAGCATCCGCTGAGCACGAGCCCGGAGACCAGGAGCAGGGGCACGGCGATCATGGAGCGTCCGATTGAGCGGCGCGGGCCGGTGATCTCACTGGCCTTGATCGTCTTGGGCCGCGGCACCCGGGGCAGCTTGGGCATACGCGGGCCGCGCGGCACGTTGCGGCGCGGGCGACGGGAACGGCGGAAGTGCAGCAGGCCGAGGAGGTAGACCACGAAGCCGATCAGGGCCATCAGCGCTCCCCCGACGATGAGCGGACCCGCCCACGGTGTGGAGTTGTCCAGCGGCCAGGCGATGGTGATGTCTGTCGGCGCCGGGGCCGTGCCGTCCGAGGCGATGATGACCGAAATACCCTCCGGAACGGTGAGCGTGGTCGTTAGCGACCCCTCGGCGGAGAACTCCTGAAGCCAGAGATCCGATCCGGCCGGGTTGGTCGGCAGGGCCGGGGCCTCCGCTTCGGCGCTCTCGGCGCTGCCGGCGGAAGGCTCCGTCGCTGCTCCGGCGACCGTGGTCACATCGAGGGCGTTGGAGCCGGCGTCGAAGGCCACATCGGCGTAGTCGTCGGACCCGATCCACGCGGTGACGTCACTCGTGCGGCCGTAGGCCACGAACACGGTGTCGGCTCCGCCCACCGTGACGGTCTGGCTGCCGGGGAACGCGGTCAGCGCGCTGCCCTCGATCACCGCGTAGGGCGAACCGTCGCCGATGGTCGTACTGAGGCTCTGGGAAGCCGGTTCAAGAAATATTGTTCGCTGCGCGATGCCGAATGCGATCATCAACGCTGCGAGAACGAATGCCAGAATGGCGAAGACGAAACGCACGTAAAACCCTCCTGTGTTGCCTGCCGATGGCTGCACCTTGAAGCGTGCGCCACCGTGTGCCGGGGCCGGAAAGCAACAGACACGGACGTTCTACGATAGTGGACGCTCCTGAGAGGTGCCTAATAGCGCTTTTTCATCGCAGCGTACCGGCTTCCAGCATCCGGAATCGGCCCCTGAACAGGGGCAACCCTGGTCACAGATGGGTCGGTGAGGCGAGGGCCGGAGGCACTAAAATCAGACGGGCCGCTCCGCCAGTGCATAGGCGGGGTGAGCGCCCATTAACGAGGAGAGATCGTGGCGACCGAAGAGGCTGACTTCACCCAGGTGTTCCGGGGGTACGACAAGGACGAGGTCGACAAGGCCATCCAGGGTCTGCGACGCGACCTGATCCAGGCGAACGCGCAGAGCACGGAATCGGCCAAGGAGGTCAAGCGCCTCGCCCAGCGCATCGACGACCTCAACGCCGAAATCGAAGAGGTCGGCAGTCCCACCTTCTCTGGCCTCGGCACCAAACTCGAGAACACCCTCCGGGTGGCCGAGGAACAGTCCACCCGCGTCATCGCCCAGGCCGACATCGATGCCGAGAAACTGCGAGCGTCCGCCTCCGCCGAGGTCGAGGCCATGAAACGCCAGGCCGCCGAACACGCCGAACGGTCGGTCTCGGATGCCACGGTGAAGGCCGGCCGGCTCCTGACCGACGCGCAGACCGAGGCCGACGACCTGCTCAGCCGGGCCGCCGAGACCGCGGACCAGGTCACCCAGGACGCCCTGCAGGAAGCCGCCGCCATCCGCGGCGCCGTGGCCACAGAAGCCGCAGAGCTCCGGGCCACGGTCAAGCGTGAGGTCGCCGCCATCCGCTCCGAAGCCGAGCGGGAGGCCGCCGAAGTGCGCGTCGTAGCCCAGCGTGAGGCGACGGAGGCCCGTGAGATCGCGGCCGGTCTCACCCGCGAGACCGAGCTGACCCGCGCCGAGGTCGCCCACGAGCTCGACCAGCAGCGCGCCGACCTCGCGCGGGAGACCGAGCAGGCCCGCATCGACCTCGCCGCCGAAACGGAACAGGATCGCATCGACCTGGCGCGGGAGACCGAGCAGGCCCGCATCGACCTCGCCCACGAGACGGAGCAGGCCAGGGCCGACCTGTCCGTGGAGATCGAACAGGGCCGCACCGACCTGGCCAGGGAGATCGAGCAGGCGCGCACCGCGCTGGCCATCGAGGGCGAGCAGGCGCATACCGACCTCGACCGCGAACTGGACAGGGACCGCGCCGCCGTGGTGCGGGACCTGGACAAGGCGCACGCCGACCTCGCCGCCGAGGTGGAGCAGGCCAGGGCCGATCTGGCGCGAGAACTCGAACAGACCAAGGCCGACTTCGACGCCGACAGCGAGCAGGCCCGCATCGACCTGGACAACCACCTCACGGCCACCCGCAAGCGCGGCGAGCACGAGGCGGCCAAGCTCCGCAGGGAGATCGACCAGATTCGCGCGGACCTCGAGGTGGAGCTCAAGGCCCGCCGGGACGAGGCCGAGCAGGATCACCTCGCCCGGCACCAGGCTGCCGTGGCGCAGACCCAGAAGTACCTCGACGACTCCGCCGCCCAGCTGGCCGGGACGAACGCCCGGACGGTTGAGCTGCGCACCCTGAACGAACAGCTGGATGCCGGCGCCCGCGCCGAGGCCAAGGCACAGAAGGCGAAGGCCGATGACGCCGCCGAGCGCATCGTGCGTGACGCCGAAGAACGGGCTGCGGCGCTCATCAGTGATGCGGAGACACGAACGCGTGACCTCGTCACCGACGCTGAAGACCGTCTGGCGCAGATTAGGATTGAGCGCGACTCGGTCGCCGGATATTTCGAGAGCCTGCGCAGCGTCCTGACCCAGGCGGAGAAAGTGAATTCCGACCAGGACCAGTAATACCCCCGGCTTCTCCGGTTCGTCTCGCGCGGCTGGCTCGGCCCGCACCGGAACTAGTGGAGACAACTGTGAAGATCCAAAACGCCTTCCGTTTGGGCCTGGTCGGCACCCTGGGTGTCGGAGTCGGCGTGCTGATCCTCAGTTCCGTCGTATCCCTGCAGACGATCATCACCTACGTGGGCGCCGCGCTGTTCCTGGCTCTGGGCCTTGACCCGGCCGTGTCGTGGCTGGAGAAGAAGAAGTTCCCGCGCTGGGCGGCCATCCTCACGGTGTTGGTGGCCGTGCTGGGCGTTCTCACCGGCGTGATCTTCGCGATCGTACCGATCATCGTCGACCAGGTCGCCAAGCTGTCCGAGCGGATTCCGGACCTGATCACCTCGGTGAACACGTCGACCTTCCTCGACGATGTGCAGAAGCAGTTCCCCGCCCTGGACGTGCAGAAACTCACCGAATCGGTCACCGACTACCTCGGCGGCAATCTCACCACCATCACGGGCGCGATCGTTGCCTCGGGGGTCGCCATCGTGACCGGCCTGTTCGGCGGGCTGATCATCCTGATCCTCACGCTGTACTTCACGGCGTCGCTCAACAGCATCAAGCGGGCCACCTACCAGCTGGTCCCCGCCTCGAAGCGTGAGCGCTTCGCCGACCTCAGCGAGCAGATCACCACGGCCGTCGGCCGCTTCATCGTGGGGCAAGGGGCCCTGGCAGCCTGCAACGGCGTGCTGAGTTTCATCTTCCTGTCCATCATCGGCGCCCCGTTCCCCGCGCTGCTCGCCGTGATCGCGTTCCTGTTCTCCCTGATCCCCCTCGTGGGAACCATCACGGGCTCGGTCCTGATCGTGGCGACCTGCATGATCCCCGGCATCGGCAGTTCCTGGCTCACCGTGCTCGTGGCCGGCATCTACTACCTGGTCTACATGCAGGTGGAAGCGTACGTGCTGAGCCCCAACATCATGAACCGGGCGGTCGCCGTTCCCGGTGCCGTCGTGGTCGTCGCCGCCCTCGCCGGCGGTTCGTTGCTCGGCATCCTGGGCGCGCTCATCGCCATCCCGGTGGCCGCGTCGGTCATCATGATCATCAAGCAGGTCGTCATCCCCCGCCAGAACGAGCTCTGAGGCCGTTCACGACCGGGCCGAGAGCCTTAGAGCTCCCCGGCCCATTCCACGGGCAACGGCGCCTTGGCCGGGTTGACCACGGACACGATCTCGTTGAGCACCCGCCGGGTCTGGGTCTCCCCCACCCACAGGTGCTTGCCGCCGTCCACCGCGATCAACCGGGCGTCCGGGACGCTCGCGAAACGGGCCCGGGCCTCATCCGGGCGCAGGTAATCGTCGAGTTCAGGAACCAGGACCACGAGCTTCCGCGGGTTTCCCGCCCAGGCGGCCACCTCGGCATCCGTCGCCCGGTGCAGGGGCGGAGACAGGAGGATCGCACCGACGATGGGGTGCTCCAGGCCGTACTTGAGGGCCAACTCGGTGCCGAACGACCAACCGACGAGCCACGGATTGGGCAGGCCCCGTTCCGCCACGAAGGCCATGGCGGCGGCCACGTCGTCACGCTCGGTCTGACCGTGCCCGAAGTCGCCCTCGCTGGTGCCGCGGGGGGACGTGGTACCACGCGTGTTGAACCTCAGCACAGCGAGGTCGGCGAGGGCGGGCAGCCGGCCGGCGGCCTTCCGCAGGATGTGCGAGTCCATGAATCCACCGCTGGTCGGCAGCGGATGCAGCGTCACAAGAGTCGCCACGGCCGGTCGGTCGAGCGGGGTCGCGAGTTCCCCGACGAGGGTCAACCCGTCGGCGGTGTGCAACTCGATGTGTTCCCGCACGGCGGGTAGTTCGATACCGCCGCGGATCTCGACCGGTCCGGCCATAACATTCTCCTCATCGGGTTCACGGCACGGCTGCCGCGGGTGGTGCAGGGGTCTTCAGAATCTCCCGGGCTCCCGGAGGGTGCTGAGCAGGACGCCGCCTTCCGCTACTTGAGCTTCCAGCAGTGCAGATGCCAGTGCCGCCGGGCGGCGAGATCGGCGGCGTCGCCCATCACACCGTCGCCGCGCCAGGTGACGACATGCGCCACGCCCGGCGCGATGTCGAGCCGACAGCCAGGGCACAGGTAGGTTTTCGCGGCCGCGACAGCGCTGATCGGCTGCACGTTCCAGGTTCCGTCGCGCTTCACTTCGGTGCGGCGCCACCCTGCCTGCAGGCGGGCGAATCCGTCGTCGTCATCGCCGGCGCCGCTCTTGCGGCCGTGAGGGCGGTTGCTGCGCGGCATGAGGAAAGTCTACCCGGGGCTGATTCTGCCGGTCGGGAAGGGCCGGCCGATCTGCTCTAGTACCAGCCGACGTCGACCGAGTGGCCCCAGGCGCCGCAGGGGGTGCCGTAGCGCCCGCTGATGTAGCCCAGACCCCATTCGATCTGCGTTGCGGCGCTGGTCTCCCAGTCGGAGCCTGCGGAAGACATCTTCGAACCGGGCAGGGCCTGCGGGATACCGTAGGCGCCGCTCGGGTTGGCGGCATTCACTCGCCAGCCGGATTCTTTGTTCCAGAGCGAGACGAGGCAGTTGTACTGGTCCTCGCCCCAGCCGCGAGACGCGACGGCACCGTAGGCGTAGGCCTGGGCGGATCCAGGGTCGGGCACCGCCGCGGCCGCGGCGGAGTACGACGAGGAAGAGGATGAAGCAGATGACGCCGGCGCGATCACGACGGGAGCCGGCTCGGGCTCGGGCTCGGTGACGGTGTACCCGTCAACGATCACCGTGTTCTCCACGCTGCTCGCGACGAGGAGCGACTGCGCGGCAGCGCCCTGGTAGCGGTCCGAGGCCGCGCCGGGTACCTGGAAGTAGGGCGACGCGGTGGCACCGGAGTACGGGTCCACGACCGTCACGAGAACGAACGCCGCGGCCGCGGAGAACGCGAACAAGGACAGGGGGGCGTGGCCTCGGGACCGAGGCCGGGCCAGCGCGCGCTGAGGGGGCCTGGACGTAGCGCTCAGCGGCGCCGGAACAAAAGGCGCACGGCGTACGCTGACGGCCGGTGTGCTCACCGGAGAAGCGCCCGATTCGGGCGCGGAAATACTGAGATGTCTACCCACGATTATTCGACCCTAGCCCACTTCTTGTGTAACGGCCAGGTAACGACACGCTGCGGGTCACCGAACGGCGAGCATGACGTCGACGACGCTGTCCAGAACCAGGTCCACCTGCGCCTCGCGGTATCCGGCACGCTGGGGCCGGAACACGGCCGTGCGAACGTCGTCGACGGTGACTGTCGTCCCGTCCTGGAAGTAGCTGACGAGCTTGGCGGAGAGCTTGTCGACATCCGCCCGGTTGTACCCCGTGCTCAGGATGCTGGTGCGCGCGAATCGGTGACCGTCCGGCCGGCCGAGCCGGTTGATGAGCACCTGGGCGGTGCTGCGCGCGTCGTCGAGCCACGCCTGCGCGCCTGAGAGGCTGGTGGCCCGTTCGCGTTCCCGGAGCGCGAAGGCGTCTTCAAGGCGCTCCAACGCGGCGTCGACGTGTTCGGGTGAGTACCCGCCCTTCTGCATGCGGAACGCGGTGTGGCGGATGTCGGCGCTGGTCAGCTGCTCCGGGCCGTCCGCGGCGTCGTAGGCCTGGCGGGTCGACTCGAGGAACTCTTCAACCTGCTTGAGGTTGTAGCCAGGGGCCTTCTTGCTGGATCGCGGAAACGTTGTGCTCACCGCCTCATTCTGCCTCACGAGGGGCCGACTGTCGAAAACGACCCGGTCACGCGAAAATCAGGTAAAGGGCATAGGCCGCGGCGGCGGACGGAAGGATCGAGTCGAGGCGGTCGAGGAAGCCGCCGTGTCCGGGCAACCACGAGCTCATGTCCTTGATGCCCAGGTCCCGTTTGATGAGCGATTCGGCGAGGTCGCCGAAAGTCGCGGTGATCAGGATGACGGTGCCGAAGATCGGACCGAACCACCAGGGTTCGTCGAGCATGAAAATGGCCAGGAGGATGCCGACGACCATGCAGACTATCGCCGCGCCGGCAAAACCTTCCCAGGTCTTCTTCGGGCTGATGGTGGGCACCATGCGGTGTTTGCCGAAGGACAGGCCGGCCGCGTACGCGGCGGTGTCGGCCGAGATCACCAGGAGCAGGAACGCGAGGGTCCACCACTGGCCGCCCTCCTGGGTGACCAGGAGCACCGCGAAGCTGGCCAGGAAGACCACATAGACCTGGATCAGGAATCCGCCGCCGATATCGCCGAGGACGATCTTGGCGGGCGCCCGGTGCGCCGGAAGGACCAGCATGCCCACGCGCCACAACGCGATGAACACGATGCCGCCCAGCGTGGCCAGCCACTGCCCGGCGGCATCCCCGTAGAACGCAGCGGGCACCACGGCGACCGCCGAGATGAGCACCGGGATGCGCGGGACGTTGCGGCCGCCGTGCCGGAGGGCCTGGGCCAGCTCGAACGAGGTGAAGCCCACGATGACGAAGGCGACGATCATGAAGAGTTCTTTGATGAAGATCAGACTCACAAGCATCGACCCGCCCAGCACGAGCCCGATCAGGGTCGCGAGGATCAGGTTGCGCCCGGTGCGGGCTTCGATGCGCTCATTCGTCGCGTCGAGCTGGGCCTTGGTCGCCTGCACCTGCCGCTCGATGTCGGCCTTGGTGGACTGCACCTGCGCCCGGAACTCGGCCCGGGATGCGCCGCGTCCACGGTGAGGTGGCTTGGTGGGCCCTGGATCGTCCGTCATCACGCTGCCCTCCCCTAGATGGCGAGGAGCTCGGCTTCCTTGCGCTTGAGAGCCTCGTCGATCTGGTCGATGTGTGCCTTGGTGATCTGCTCGAGTTCCTTCTCGGCGCGGGCCACGTCGTCGTCGCCGACCTCGCTCTTGAGCGCATCGAGGTCATCCTTGGCCTTGCGGCGGAGGTTCCGCACGGACACCTTGGCGTCCTCGCCCTTGGTCTTGACGATCTTGACGTACTCCTTGCGGCGGTCATTCGTCAGCTCGGGCAGCGACGCCCGGATGACGATACCGTCGTTGCCGAGGTTGGCGCCCAGGTTCGGGGTGTCCCGGATGGCGTTCTCGATGTCGCGCAGAGCACTCTTGTCGTACGGCGTGATCAGGAGCGTGCGAGCTTCCTGGTTCTGCAGCGACGCGAGCTGACCGAGCGGGGTCGGGGTGCCGTAGTAGTCGACCAGGATCTTCTGGAACATCTGGGGGTTTGCGCGACCCGTTCGCACGGTGGCGAAGTCCTCTTTCGCGGACTCGACCGCCTTGGTCATGCGCTGAGTGGTGTCGGACAGGACATCCGTAATCACGGTGACTCCTTCTTCGGTGGCTTCAATAATCCTAGTTGGAGACGAGGGTTCCCAGTTCGGCGCCCAGGATGGCGGCGGTCACGTTGCCGTGCGGCGCCATTCCGAATACCCGCATGGGCATGCTGTTGTCCATGCAGAGGCTGAAGGCCGTCGAGTCGACGACCTTGAGTCCGCGCTGGAGCGCATCCTGGTAGGTGATGCTGTGGATCTTGTGCGCGTCGGGGTTCGTGCGCGGGTCGTCGGAGTAGACCCCGTCGACACCGTTCTTGGCGACGAGCACGACCTCGGCGCCGATTTCCAGGGCACGCTGGGCGGCCACGGTGTCGGTGGAGAAGTAGGGCAGTCCGGCGCCGGCGCCGAAGATGACGACCCGGCCCTTCTCGAGGTGACGCTCCGCGCGGCGCGGAATGTACGGCTCGGCGACCTGGGTCATGGCGATGGCGGATTGAACGCGGGTCTCAGCGCCGGCCTGCTCGAGGAAGTCCTGCAGCGCCAGGGCGTTCATGACGGTGCCGAGCATGCCCATGTAGTCGGCGCGGCCGCGGTCCATGCCGCGCTGCGAGAGCTCGGCGCCACGGAAGAAGTTGCCGCCGCCGACCACGATGGCGATCTCGACGGTCTGTGCCGCCTCGGCGATCTCGCGGGCCAGGCCGCTGATGACGTCGGGGTTGACGCCGAGGCTCCCTGCCCCGAATGCTTCGCCCGATAGCTTGAGGAGGACCCTGCGCTTCTTACCCGTGTCTGACATGCCCGTGAGCGTCCTTCCGTTTGACGTGCTTCTAAAACTACCGGTACCAGCCCGGTTGGGGGCACACGCCGCCGGAGCGGGGTGTGCCGTAGACACAGAAAAGGAGACCGGATTGCCTGGGCGACCCGATCTCCTCCTCGTGGTGCTACGTGGTGCGTGTGCTGGTTACGCGCCGACCTTGAAACGGGCGAAGCCCGAGATGGTCAGGCCCGCGTCAGCGACGACCTTGGCCACGGACAGCTTGTTGTCCTTGGCGTAGTCCTGCTCGAGCAGGGCGACCTGCTTGAAGTAGGCGTTGATGCGACCTTCGACGATCTTGGGCAGCGCGGCGGCCGGCTTGCCCTCGTTCTCGCTGATCTCGGTGACGATGCGACGCTCGGCCTCGACGGCCTCCGCGGGAACATCTTCGCGAGCCAGGTACTCCGGGTTCGCGAACGAGATGTGCTGAGCGATGCTGCGAGCGGTCGCGGCATCCTCACCGGTGTAGCCCAGGACAACGCCGACCTGCGGGGGCAGGTCCTTGCTGGTCTTGTGCAGGTAGATCTCGAAGTTGTCACCGGTGACGGCTGCGACACGGCGAAGTTCGAACTTCTCGCCGATGATCGCGGCTTCGCCGTTGATGAGCTCACCGACGGTCTGTCCATCGGCCGGAGCGGCAAGCGCCTCGGCGACGGTGGTGGCGCCGGCAGCGGAGACCGCGTCCAGGACCTTCTCGGAGAGAGCGCCGAACTTCTCGCCCTTGGCGACGAAGTCGGTCTCGCAGGCGAGCTCCAGCAGGTACGCGGTGTTGCCGATCACCTTGGCGGCGACGAGGCCCTCAGAGGTGGAGCGGTCAGCGCGCTTGGCGTTGCCCTTTGCACCCTTGAGACGCAGGATCTCGACCGCGCGCTCGATGTCGCCATCGGCTTCGACGAGTGCGTTCTTGGTGTCGACCATGCCGGTGCCGAGGCGCTCGCGCAGGATCTTGACGGATTCGAGGTTGAAGTTTGCCATACCTGTTGTCCTTACTTGGTGTCGGCTACGGGAGCGTCGGCTGCAACCTCTTCGGTTGCGGCTTCGGCAGCTGCGGGCTCGGCGACGGGCGCCTCTTCGACAACCGGCTCGGCGTCGACGGTGGCATCGGCGACCTTCTCGGTGTCAGCGGAGGACTGCTCCGGGGTGGTCTCGGCCGGAGCTGCGAGCAGCTCGGCTTCCCACGCGGCGAGGGGCTCGACTTCGGCGCCCTCTTCCGGCTTCTGGTGACGCTGGATGAGGCCCTCGGCTGCGGCGTCCGCGATGATGCGGGTGAGCAGGCCGACGGAGCGGATGGCGTCGTCGTTGCCCGGGATCGGGTACTGGACGTCGTCGGGGTCGCAGTTGGTGTCGAGGATCGCGATGACGGGGATGCCGAGCTTGCGCGCCTCGTCGATGGCGAGGTGCTCCTTGTTGGTGTCGACAACCCAGAGCGCGGACGGCGTCTTGGTCAGGTTGCGGATTCCGCCGAGGCTCTTGTGCAGCTTGACGAGCTCGCGCTTCTTGATGAGCATTTCCTTCTTCGTGAACCCGCTCTTGGCGGTGTCCTCGAAGTCGAGCTCTTCGAGCTCCTTCATGCGAGCCAGACGCTTGGAAACCGTCTGGAAGTTGGTGAGGAGGCCACCGAGCCAGCGCTGGTTGACGTAGGGCTGGCCGACACGCGTCGCCTGCTCCGAAATCGATTCCTGCGCCTGCTTCTTGGTGCCGACGAAGAGGATGGTGCCGCCGTGGGCGACGGTCTCCTTGACGAAGTCATAGGCCTTGTCAACGAACCCGAGCGACTGCTGCAGGTCGATGATGTAGATGCCGGAACGCTCGGTGAAGATGAATCGCTTCATCTTCGGGTTCCAACGGCGGGTCTGGTGCCCGAAGTGCACGCCGCTGTCGAGCAGCTGGCGAATGGTTACGACGGCCATGAGCCGTACTCCTTATCTGACGAATCTGCGCAGCAGAAAACGCCCATCGGTTTGTGTCGTGATCGGATGACCACTACTCCTGGTGCCCGGCGCACAACCCGCCCGTCTTCTTGCGAAGTCAGGACCGAATGGGAGTGTTGGCCGAATGGGCACGCGTAGTCAGCGCACAAAGCGCTGCTCAGAGAACTCTAGCACCAGCCCGGCCCCGTCCGCGGACCGGTCAGCCCCTCCACAGTCGAGTTCGCCACTGCCGTGTGCACAGGTCCAGCTGCGGTGACCCGCCGGCGCTCGGCCGCGCCCAGTCTCGGTGCATGACATCCTCCATGCTGACACCCCCGCGCATCTGCCGCATGGTGCTGACAGCCGCGGCCGCTCTGACCCTCTTGCTCGGCCCGTCCCTGCCGGAGCCGGCACCCGCATCCGAGCCACGGACAGCCGCCACCGCGCCCGCAGCTATCCCCGCCTCCGCAGCGGCACCTGCTACCGCGCCCCTCGTGGTGTGGACCTGGCCGGTCGGGCCGCCGCACGATCAGCTCCGGCCCTTCGAAGCACCGAGCAGCCGATTCGCCGCCGGGCACCGCGGTATCGATCTGGTGGCCCAGGCCGGGTCGCCGGTGCGCGCCCCCGCCGACGGCGTCGTCTCCTTCGCCGGCACGGTGGTCGACCGGCCGGTGCTGTCGATCCTGCACGGCGACGACCTGATCTCGAGCTTCGAACCGGTGACGGCCACCGTGTCCACGGGCGAGCGAGTGCGGGCAGGGCAGGTGGTGGGCATTGTGGCGACGGGGGCGCACTGTTCGGATCGCTGCGTGCACTTCGGGGTACGCCGGCACGGTCAGTACATCTCGCCGGTGCTGTTCCTCGGCGGACTCGCGCGGGCCGTCCTCCTCCCGCTGCCGCCGACCGGCCCTGTACCCCACCCGTCCCGCTGACCCTCCACCCCCGCTGCGGGTCAGGCTCGAGGGTGGGCCAGACGGTAGCTCTGCTGCAGGCGCTCCGCCGAGACGTGCGTGTAGATCTGGGTGGTGCCAAGGCTCGCGTGCCCGAGCATCTCCTGCACGGCGCGCAGGTCGGCGCCACCGTCGAGCAGGTGGGTGGCCGCCGTGTGCCGCAGGGCGTGCGGGCCGGCCGGTCCGGTGCCGGGCATCGACTCGAGCAGTGCGGCGACGGTCCGGTACACCGCACGCACTCCCAGGCGCTGCTGGTGCCGGCCGAGGAACAGCGCCGTGGTCGGCCCGGTTCCGGCCGGAGCAGTGGCAGCGGCGAGGGCCGGCCGCGCGGCGTTCAGGTAGTGCACCAGGGCTTTCTGTGCCGGCACCCCGAATGGCACGACGCGCTCCTTGCTTCCCTTACCCGTCACGCGCACGGTCAGACGGGACAGGTCCACATCGGCCACGTCCAGCCCGACCAGTTCGGACACCCGGAGCGCCGAGGCGTAGAGCAGCTCGATGACGGCCAAGTCCCGGATCGCGGCCGGGTCAGCGGTGTCCGCGGCCAGCTGGAGCCGGTCCAGGAGCTCCTGCATCTGGGTGCGGTTGATCACCCGAGGCAGGGTGCGGCCGGGTTTCGGTGAACGCAGCCGCACCGCAGGGTCGCTGGGCAGGGTGCCCTCCCTGGTCAGCCAGGCGGTGAATCCGCGGGCGGAGGCTGAGCGCCGGGCGATCGTGGCGCGGGCCAACCCCGCCTCGGTTCCGGTCCACAGCCAGTCGCGCAGCAGCTCGAGGCCGAGGTCGCCCACCTCGGTCGCCCCGCGCTCCTCGGCGAAGGTCGCCAGCCCGGCCAGGTCCGCGCCATAGGCGCGCACGGTGTTGGCGGAGAACCCCCGCTCCATCGTGAGGTGGCGAGCGAAGGCATCGATCGCCCGGTCCAGGTTCATGCTTCCAGCATCCCCTGCCCAGCCCCGGATCGCGGCAGCGACGCGGGAATCCACGGCGCATATCCGATCGGGGTCAGATCGTGTGCCGGGAGAACGCCTCGACGCGGTCGGGTGCGCTGAGCGCCTCCATCCGGGCCAGGTAGGCGGGATCGAAACGGGTGACCACGTCGAACGCGCCCAGCGGAACCGTCGAGTGCACCACCTGGTCGGCATAGACGTGCACGAGATTGATCGACTGCCCGCCGTCCACGCCGGTGAGCTGCCGGGGTGGGGCGGCAACGTCGATCGTGTAACAGGTGGCTGCCGCGACCGAGACCGGGATCCCGGCGAACAGCCCGGTGGTGGCGTAGTGCAGGTGGCCGCCCAAGATCGCGCGCACGTCGGTGCCCGCCAGGACCTGGGCGAGGGCGGCCTGTTCGCGGAGCTCCAGGATCGTCATCAGAGGCAGCGCCGTGGGCACCGGCGGGTGGTGCAGCGCGAGCAGGGACCCGTGCTCGGCGGGCTGGCTCAGCACCTCCGCCAGCCAGTCGAGCTGCCCGGCGGTGATCTCGCCGTGGTGGTACCCGGGCACCGTCGTGTCCAAGGTGATCATTCTCAGGCCGTTGAGGTCGACCACCGCGTCGACGGGAGCGTCGTGGCCCTCGACCCGAAGCAGCTCGGTGCGGAACGCGTGGCGCTCGTCGTGGTTGCCCATCACCCAGACCAGTTCGGCGCCCATCCTCGCGGTTGACGCCTCGACGATGTCGCGCACGCGGCGGTAGGCATCCGGTTCGCCGCGGTCGGCGATGTCGCCCGTGAAGACCAGCGCGTCGATGGGCAGGCCGGAGGCCTCCAGCTGTGCCATCGCCCGGTGCACCGTGCTGTCGGTGTCGACGGCGTCGTAGAGCAACCGTCCAGAGCCGTCGGACGCGGTGCCGAGGAAATGGGTGTCGCTGAGGTGGGCGATGAGGTGGGTGGCGGCCGGGTACTGTCCCAGTTGCATGCCGGGACTCTCGTCGCGCTCGGTGGCATCCGCGGGTGACGGCCCGGCAGGGCTCGTCCCGGTCTGCGTGCGTGACGACGCTGACTTCTGCGCGTTGGTCGGTGTGATGTCCGTCATCGGCTGGCCCCTCGCTTCGGTTGACCCGGCGCGTGTCGCGCCACGGTCTCTTCCCATCACCCTAAGCGCCCCCACCGACCTCACCCGGCAACCGCAACTGGACCCGATCCGGACATCTGGTCCCGATGTGCCGGAACCACGTGTCCGGACGAGCCCCAGCCACTGAGTGGAAAGCTGACAGGCCGCTCAGGTGACCCGCACCCAGCCGGTGGCGCGTTCCCGCACGGAGCCCTCCAGGTCGAGGGCGCCGAGGGCGCCGAGCACCGCGGCCGTCGAGAGCCCGGACCGCCGGGCGACCTCGGCCGGCACGCGAGGCGCCCGGACGCTCAGCGCGTCGAACACCCGGATCTGGTCGCTCGTTCGCTCCCGCGGCACGGCACCGCCCACAACGCCGCCCGCGCCGGGCTGGTCGAGCTCGAGGTCCACACCCACTCCGATCAGCTCAGCCATTTCCGCGGCCGTGGTCACGCAGATGGCGTCGTAGTCGCGCAACAGCCGATGACAGCCCGCCGAGGTGGGCGAGGTGACGGGGCCGGGGACTGCTCCCAGCGGGCGCCCGAGGGCGGCAGCGTGCCCGGCCGTGTTGAGCGACCCGGAGCGCCAGCCGGCCTCGAGCACTACCGTGGCCTGGCTCGCCGCGGCGATGAGCCGGTTACGCTGCAGGAACCTCCATTTTGTCGGGGCCGCACCGCACGGCAGCTCACTCATCACCGCGCCGGCCTCCACGATGCGGGTGAGCAGGGCATCGTGCCCGCTTGGATAGAAGCGGTCCACTCCCCCGGCCAGGAACGCCACAGTGGTTCCGTTGCTGGCCAGAGCCGAGCGGTGCGCCATGCCGTCGATGCCATAGGCGGCGCCCGAGACGATGGCCAGGCCGCGGTCGACCAGACCGGCGGAGGCCTCCATGGCCACGTGTTCGCCGTACCCGGTGGCCGCCCGAGCGCCGACCAGGGCGATCGAATGGCGAAGCGCGGCCAGGGCCTCTGGGCGTCCGCGCCACCACAGGGCCAGCGGGGCGTGCCGGCCCAGGTCGTCGACGCCGTCGGGCCAGAGCGGGTCACCCGGCAGCAGCAGCGCCGTGTGTGTGCGGCGGGCTTGCTGCAGGGACCGGATCACCTCGGCGGACGACAACCGGGGGCGCCAGCGGGACAACGCCTGCGACAGCTCCCCGAGCAGGCCGGCCGGGTCTCCAGCCCCGTTCTCGTCGACGCCAACGGAAAGACTCGCCGACAGCCGCTCAGGCGACCAGCCCTCCACGACGGCGGTCAGCGCCCGCACCGCCCCGAGCCGCTCGACGACGGCCCCGGCCACGCCGTCGCCGGGCTCGGCGATGGTGGTCCACGCCGCCCGGGCGAAGAGTTCCGCATCAGCAGCCAGTTCGATCGGTGCGGCCGGGTCCGGTCCGTCCACCTGGTCATGACCGTCCGGACGTTCACGGGCGTCGCCGCTCGGCGCGCCGCCGACTGGGGCACCCCCGGGGCGCACGCCGCCGGCCAAGGACCGCACGAGTTTCTCCTCAAGGCCGAACAGGTTCATGACGCCATTCCCTTCCGCAGGTAGAGCGCCTGCCCCACTTCGTCCGCACCCGGCCGGGAGACTCCGGTCAAATCGGCTATCGACCATGCGACCCGCAGCACCCGGTCGTAGCCGCGCATGGTGATGCCGCCGCGCTCCAGGGCCCGGTCGAGCAGCGCCGTGACGGAGCCGGCCAAGCGTGTCTGACGTCCCCGCAACCACGGACCCGTCGTCTCGGAGTTGAGGGTCCAGGGCGTGTCCTTCAGCCTTTCAGCCGCAGCGGCCCGTGCGGCGAGCACCCGCTCCCGTGCGACGGCGCTGGACAGCCGCCCGCCATCGGCGGACAGGCGGAGTTCCGCCGCGCTCACCCGCTTCACGGCGAGCTGGATGTCGATACGGTCCAGAAGGGGCCCGGAGAGGCGGGCGAGATAGCGCCGCCGCGAGTTCGGAGCGCAGCTGCAGTCGTCCCCGGTGCCGTACTGGCCGCAGGGGCACGGGTTGGCCGCGAGCACCAGCTGGAACCGGGCCGGGAAATGCGCGACCGCATTGGCGCGGTGGATGCTGATCCGGCCGGATTCCAGCGGCTGCCGCAGCGCATCGAGCACGGCCGCGGCGAATTCGGGAGCCTCGTCGAGGAAGAGCACCCCGTGCGAGGCCCGCGCCGCGGCGCCCGGCCGGATCTGGCCGCTGCCACCGCCCACCATGGCCGCAGCGGTGATGGTGTGATGCGGCGCCTCCAACGGGGGTCGGGTGATCAGGGACCGCCCGACCGGACGGCCGCTCAACGATCGCAGTGAGCTCACCTCGAGGGAGGCGGCGGGTCCCAGATCAGGTAACAGCCCCGGCAGCCGGGCCGCGAGCATGGTCTTTCCGGCACCGGGCGGGCCGAGCATGAACACATGGTGACCGCCCGCGGCGGCCACCTGCAGGGCGAGGATTGCTTCGTCGTTGCCCACCACGTCGATGAGGTCCAGGGTCTCGTCGACGCTGTCCTCCTCGGCCGGGGCCGTCAGCACGTCCACGGTGATCGGCTCCAGCCGCGCTCCGTGCCAGATCAGGGCGTCCCGGAGGGACGCGACGCCGATCACCCGGATGCCCGGAACGAGCGCCGCCTCGTCGGCGTTTCCGGCCGGCACCATCACGGTGCGGTAACCCCAACGGGCCGCCGCGATCACGGCGGGCAGCATCCCCGGGGTGGGCCGGAGCCTGCCGTCCAGGGCCAGCTCGCCGATGTGCAGCACGGCGCCAACGGACTCGGCCGGCACGACGCCATCCGCGGCGAGGCAGGCCAGGGCAATGGCGAGGTCGAACCCCGAACCGTGTTTGCGCAGCGCGGCCGGAGACAGGTTCACCGTGAGCTTGTGCGGGTTGAGCGCGCAACCGGAGTTCTTGGCCGCCGCCCGCACCCGCTCCGCGGCTTCGGCCAGCGCCGCGTCGGGCAGCCCGATGAGGCGCAGGCCCGGCAGCTGGCTGGAGATATCGGCTTCCACCTCGACGATCGAGCCGGCCAGCCCGATCAACGCGACGGACCGGGTGCGGGCCAGCCCCATCAGAAGACGCCCTCGAGGTGTTCCACGACGGGTTCGTGGCCAGTCGGGGCGATGACGGCGATGACGTCGATGCGGATCCGGCGGGCCCGTAGCCCGGACTGCTCGCACCAGGCTCCGGCCAACCGCCGCAACCGCGCCAGCTTGGCGACCGTGATCGCCTCGAATGGATGCCCGTAGCCGGTGCCCGAACGCGTCTTGACCTCGACGAACACGATGTCGCCGTCCTTGGCCACCACGAGGTCGATCTCGCCCTGGCTGCACCGCCAGTTGCGCTCCAGCAGCGTGTAGCCCGCCCGCGCCAGGTATTCCGCCGCGCAGTCCTCACCGCGCCGGCCCACTTCGTCTTTGCGTGCCACGAGCACCTCCGCCACCAGGGTGCACAGGTGCCCAGCCGGCCGGCGGTGCCGGGGCGCAGGGTGTGCAGAACTAGAGCGGCGGAGCTACCTGTGGAGGACGGGCGCGGGTCGCCGGTCAGGCCGGTCAGTAGGTGTCGTTGCGGGCCTGCTTCTGCAACTCGGCCGACGCCTGGTCCAGTTCCTTGTCCAGCTCCTTGGCGTCCACCTTGAGCTCCTTCTGGATGTGCTTCTGGGCCACGAGACCGGCTTTGCGGAACTCTTCCTCCAGGCGGTCCTTGCCCACGACGATGAGCGCGGCCTCACCGGAGTCGAGCATCTCACCGAGTTCCTTGAGGTCTCCACGGTCCAGGCTCCGCCAGAAGTGTCCGACGATGCTGCCGGCCGCGCCGCCCACGATGGCCGTACCGATGATCGACGGCGGGAAGAGGAGCCCGAGGACGGCGCCCGCGGCCACACCGGTCCACCCGGCGTGCTTACTGGTCTTGCGGCGCACCTGCACGGTTCCGTCGGCCTCCTTGGTCGCCACGGCGGCGTCATAGGTGCCGATGACCTTGTCGGAGTGCAGCTCGCGCACCACCTCGAGATCGGCCTCGGCCGTGGCCGTGTCGGGGTAGACGCCGAGGTAGAGGAAGACGGAATCGTCAGACATGGGAACTCCTTGCTCGTAGGGGGCGGCTGGATGGTTCGGGCGCGGACGGGCCGCCTGGTCTGGGCGTCCGCTCAGCGCTCGATGCGGAAGCTACTCACCCCCCGCCCGGGTGTCAACCGCGTGCGGTCGTAGGCTGTTCGCATGACGAGGACTCTGGCCCACCGTTCGACCGATCTGATGATGCGCGTGATGAACGCCGCCCACCGGTCGCTGGTGGTGCTCTCCGGCGGCCGGTTGGGCTGGAAGATCGGCCCCATGCCGGTCGTGGAACTCCACACCACGGGCCGGAAGAGCGGCGCCCGTAGATCCACCATGCTCACGGCGCCGGTCTACGAACCGGGCAAGGTGGTGTTGATCGCGTCCAAGGGCGGCGACGAGCGGCATCCGTACTGGTACCTCAACCTGGTCGCCGACCCGAACGTGGAACTCACCGAGAACGGGGTGACCCGCCCGATGCGGGCGCGCACCGCCGGCGAGGCCGAAAAGGCGCAGCTGTGGCCCCTCATCGTGCGAGCCAACCCCGGCTACGCCGGCTACCAGCGCAAGACCAGCCGCGACATCCCCGTCGTCATCTGCGAGCCGCGCACGCCGTGAACGGGTGCGGCCCGCTCAGACGGTGAGGCCGGTGGTCGTCGACCCTCCCCCGGCGAAGGCCACGTCCGTGGCGCGCAGCACCCGGAGGACGTTCGCGCCGGCCAAGGCCGCGAGGTCGGCGGCGCTCCAGCCTCGACCGGCCAGTTCGACAAGCAGGGCCGGGTAGCCGTCCACGCCCTCCAACTGCTCGGGAAACTCGTCGGTACCGTCGAAGTCACCGCCGAGCCCGATGTGGCGGATGCCGGCCACCGCCCGGGCATGCTCCACGTGGTCGGCCACCTGGGCGAGCGTCACCCTCGGCGCCGGGCCGCCCTGATCGCCGTCGAACCAGGCGGCGTACTCCGCCGAGACGAACTGGGGCACGAACGTGACCATGAGCACGCCATCGTTGCCGGCCAACCGGGCGAGCACGTCGTCGGGCACGTTGCGCGGATGCGCCGTGACACCGTGGCAGCAGCTGTGGCTGAAGATCACCGGGGCGCTCGACACATCCAGCGCGGCATGCGCGGTGGCCGGGGACACATGCGAGAGGTCGACGAGCATGCCCAGGCGGTTCAGCTCCCGGATGTACTCCACGCCACGGGCGGTCAGCCCGCCGTGCACCGGCTCGTCGGTGCCGGAGTCGGCCCAGCTGGTGTTGTGCACATGAGTGAGGGTGAGGTACCGCACGCCGAGCCGGGCGAGCATCCGCAGCACACCCGGTGAATCGTTCAGGCAATGGGCGCCCTCGGCGCCGAGCAGGGAGGCGATACGCCCGTCGGCCCGGGCTGCCTCCACGCCGGCCGCGCTCGTGACGATCGCGAAGGTGTCCGGGTACCGGGCGGCGAGCCGGTACACCCAGTCGATCTGCTCCAGAGTGCCTTGCACGGCGGAGGGGCCCTCCAGGGTGTCCTCCACGTACACCGACCAGAACTGGCCGGCCACCCGGCCGGCGCGCAGCCGGTCGATGTCGGTGTCGGTGTCCAGCTTCGCGTCCAGGCCTTCGACGGAGTACCCGCGGTTCTCGCGGCATTCCCAGGCCCAGTCGTTGTGCCCGTCGATGAGTGGAGCAAGTTCGAGGGCCGCGTCCACGGCGGCCTGGGCCTCGGCGCCGGAAACGCTGTGGGCGGGGGTGCTCGGTGGGGTGCTGCGCGCGTTCATCCGCACACGCTAGCAGCCGGGCGACCGGCCGGGGTGGCTACTCGTCGAGTGCGAGTTCCTTGGGCAGCTCGAATTCCTTCGACGCGAGTTCTTCCACGTTGACGTCCTTGAACGTGAGCACCCGCACCGATTTCACGAACCGGTCGGAACGGTAGACGTCCCAGACCCAGACATCCTTCATGGTCAGCTCGAAATAGAAGTCATGTTCGGTATCGCGCCGCACCAACTCGACTTCGTTGGCCAGGTAGAACCGGCGCTCGGTTTCGACGACGTACTGGAACTGCCCCACAACGTCTCGATACTCGCGGTATAGGGCCAACTCGACCTCGCGGTCGTAGTCCTCGAATTCGTCTTCTTCCATGGTGAGACAATCCTACGCGCTGAAGCTACCCCGCGATTTTGAGCCAGCTCAGCCGGTGGTGCTCGCTTGCGCCGAGCGTGCCGAGGGCGGCCATGTGCTGGGCGCTGCCGTAGCCCTTGTTTCCTGACCAGCCGTAGCCGGGGGTGCCGAGGTCGGCCGCGATCATGAGCCTGTCGCGGTGCACCTTGGCGATCACGGATGCTGCCGACACGGACGCACAATCCTGGTCGGCCTTGACGCGTGTCACGACCGACAACGGGGTGGCGAGTGCTTTGTTCAACCAATCGTCGTTGCCGTCGAGCAGGACCACCCCGCCGACGATGTCGACGCCGGCGGCGTGCAGCTGCGCGAGGGCCCGCTTGCCGGCCAGCCCGAGGGCGGCGATGATGCCGTGGGCGTCGACCTCCTGGGCAGAGGCGAGCCCGACGGCGCTGTGCCGCACCCACGCCGCGGCCATCGGCGCGAGCAGCTCCCGGCGGGGTTCGCTGAGCAGTTTGGAGTCGCGCAGGCCCACGGGGAAGGCGCCCACATCGGCCGTGACGACGGCCACGCCGACGGCCACGGGACCGGCGAGGGCGCCCCGGCCCACCTCGTCACATCCGATGACGCAGGTCGCTCCGGCGGCCAGCATTGCCATCTCGACCTCGAGGGTGGGCTCAACCACGGCCATCATCACCGACGCGTCACTCTTCGGCGTCCTCGACCCCGCGGAACACCTCGGGATAGTCGTCCAGCCAGCTCCACCGGTTCAGCGGCCAGCTGATCACGAGGGCGCGACCCACGACGTTGTCCAGCGGCACGAAGCCTTTCCCCGGGGTGGTGGGGTGATACCGCGAGTCGAGCGAGTCGTAACGGTTGTCGCCCATCACCCAGAGCGAGTTCTCCGGCACGACCACATCGAAGGCGTCCTTGGAGACGCTCGTCTGGCCGACCGGCAGCAGCACGTACGGTTCGATCAGGGGAACGTCGTTGACGCTCATCTGCCCCAGCGTGTTGCAGCAGACGACGTGGTCGCCCGGCAGGCCGATGACGCGCTTGATCAAATGGTCGTTGCTGTCGGGTGCGGACAGGCCGACTACCGAGAGGGTCCAGTCGAGAGCGGCCACGATGGGGTTCTGCTCGATGGGCGCCTGGGGCGGCAGCCATCCGCCCGGGTCCCGGAAGACCACGACGTCACCGCGAGACACCGGGATGAGGCCTGGTTCGAGCTGGTTCACGATGATGCGGTCGTTCACCAGCAGTGTGCTCTCCATCGACCCCGAGGGGATGTAGAACGAGCGCACGAGGAAGGTCTTGATCAGGAACGAGATGAGCAGGGCCACCACGAAGATGATCAAGAGGTCGCGAAGGAAGATCGCGACGCCGCGCTTCTTGCGCGGCGAATCTGGTTCCAGGCGATGCGATCGCGAGGGCAGAGTGTTGTCTGTCATTTAACCGCCTGAGCTCCTCGCCCAGTTTAGCGGGGAGGAGCTCAGGGGGAAATCCAGCGTCCTGCGAAAACGCTCAGGGTTGAGACCTGGCGGCGCGGCAGTGCCGGTTCGCGGGATGCTTAGTCGCGCTTTTCCTTGATCTTGGCCTTCTTGCCACGCAGGCCACGCAGGTAGTACAGCTTGGCGCGACGCACGTCACCGCGGGTGACGACCTCGATGTGGTCGATCACCGGAGAGTGCACCGGGAAGGTACGCTCGACGCCGACCTGGAAGCTGACCTTGCGGACGCAGAAGGTCTCGCGGACGCCTTCGCCCGAACGGCCGATGACAACACCCTGGAAGACCTGGACACGCGAGCGTGCGCCTTCAACGATGTTGACGTGGACCTTGACGGTGTCGCCGGCGCGGAACTCGGGGATGTCTGAACGCAGTGAAGGCGCGTCGACCTGGTCGAGAATATGCATGTTCTTCGCTCTCTGTACCCGCCACAGGTCGAGGACGTTTTAGTGGCGCCCCGCCCGCTCACGTGTTGTGAGTTGGTGGCGACCAATTGAGTGTGTGCGTGCCGATATGAATGCAGCTCCCCTGTGGCAGAGACATGCCGCGGCACAAACGCTTATTCTGCCACTAAACGGGGCCACACGCCAAAAGCGTCACTCCACTGCCGAATACTGGGTGCTTAGCGCTCGTCGTGCTTCTCCTGGATGATGATCACGCTCGGGTCTGCCGGTGCCGCGTCAGGTCGTGACGCCGCCGGATTCGTCATGGTGGGGAACGCGGGCGAACCGGTCGGAACCGTGCCGAATCTGGCCGTCTCGTCGATGTACACCAGGGCCTCGCGGACACGCTTGCGGGCCGCGTCGAAGAGCTCCCAGAGCGCGAACCAGAACGCGGCCAGGCCGACCAGCACCACGAGGACCGAGAGCCAGGGCGCGGTGACGGAGTACACGCCCATCAGCACGATGAGCACGTGCCAGCCGGTGAGCACGCCCACGTCTGCCCAGGACACAGCCTTGTCCAGGCGCACCTCTCGTCGGGCCAGGAAGAGCAGGCTCACCACGAGCAGACCGAACCCGATGGCGACGGCACCGAAGGTGGCGCCGAGCACCTGCCAAGCCGTGGTGCCGAAGATGGATGCGGCGACCATGAGCCAGAGCGGAAGCGCGACAACGGCCACGAACTGCCAGTAGTAGAAGACCCTGCGGAGAATCACAGTGCCCAGATTACCCGCGGGAGCCCCGCCGAGCCTTGGAGTTCGCTGCGGGCAGAAGCCCGGCGTCGGCGGTCATCTCGTCGGGCAGTAGGTCGGGGCGAACCAGGCGGGTGCGCTCGATCTGTTGCTCCCGGCGCCAGGCCGCGATCGCGCCGTGGTTGCCGCTGAGCAGCACAGGGGGCACGTCCAGCCCGCGCCAGCTGGACGGCTTGGTGTAGCTGGGGTACTCGAGCAGGCCGTCCTCGTGGGATTCTTCGACGAGGCTCTCCGGGTTGCCGACGACGCCGGGGATCAGGCGGCCGATCGCCTCGATCATGGCCATCACGGCCACCTCTCCCCCGTTGAGCACGTAGTCGCCCAGGCTCACCAGCCGCACCCGGCCGCGAGTGGCGAAGTGGTCCACCACGCGCTGGTCGATGCCCTCGTACCGGCCGCAGCCGAAGACCAGGTGCGGTTCGAACGCGAGCTCGCGGGCCATCGCCTGGGTGAACTGCTCCCCGGCCGGCGACGGGAAGATGAGGACAGGGCCGGTGTCGCCGGCCGGCGCATCCGTCGACTCGGCGTCTACGGCACCCGCAGCGCTTAGCGGTGACTGGGCCAGGATGCTGTCCAGCGCCTCCCCCCACGGCTCCGGCTTCATCACCATTCCGGCGCCGCCGCCGTAAGGGGTGTCGTCGACGGTGTTGTGCCGGTCGTGGGTGAAGTCGCGCAGATTGTGCACGGAGAGATCGATCAAGCCGGCCTGCCGGGCGCGGCCGAGGAGGGAGATGTCCAGCACACCGAAGAATTCCGGAAAAATACTGACGATGTCGATGCGCATAGGAGCCAGTCTACGAGTGGGCGCCGGTGAGCTCCGGCGCGGCCTGGGTGTCCTCGTCGTGCGCGGAGGCGGCCCGGTTGACGGTCTTGCGGTGCGAGAAGTACAGCGGCAGGGCGGTGAAGAGCACGGCACCCAGGAAGTTGCCGATCAGAACGGGACCGGTGTTCCAGCCCCACCATTCGCCGAAGCTGATGTTCGCGCCGAGCAGCATGCCGGCCGGGATGACGAACATGTTCACGACCGCGTGCTCGAGGCCGAGACCGAAGAAGGTGAGCACGGGCAGCCACATGCCGAGGATCTTGCCGGCCGCGGAGGTGGAGGTGTAGAACATGATCGTGCCGAGCGCGACCATCCAGTTGCAGAGCATGGCCTTGACCACCACGACGAGGATGCCGCCGGCCCCGACAGCCTCATACGGCAGCACCTTGTGCTCGGCCAGGTGGATGATCGCCTGGATCATCGGGTCGGTGGTGTCGGTGCCGAGGTAGGTGATGACGCCCACGTAGAGCACGGCGTACAGGCCGGCGCCGAAGATGTGCGCCGGGATGACGACGGCGAAGTTCTTCGCGGCCTTCGCGATGGTGGTGCGCCCCTCGAGCACAGCGAGCGGGATGAGCGCGAAGCTGCCGGTGACCAGTTCGAGGCCGAGCATGAGAATCACGCAGAACCCCACCGGGAAGACGAGCGCGCCCACGATCGGCAGACCGGTCTGAGCGGCCGCGGTGAGGGCCAGCGTCGTGGCCGCACCGAGGATGGCGCCGGACAGGGTGCCGCGCAAGAACATCTGCTGGGCAGTGAGGTTGGTCTTGACGACCCCGGAGTGAACGAGTGAATCGATCAGCTGGTCGGGTTTCACATAGGACATGCGACGGTACTCCTCTTCAACGGCCGCGATCGCTACGAACGTGAAGTAGGTGTGGCGCGGCGCGCCTCTCCCCGTGAATTGGCCGAGGCGCGTCTATGCGTCCTGGGCGTCGGGAGTAGTCGGCGTCGCTGCCGGTTCATCGGTGTCCGGTTCCTCCGGGAGCTCTTCGAGCAGTCCGGGAGGAGGTGTGATCGTGATGACGCCGGTCTTGACGTCGACGGAGGGAACGATCGCCTTGACGAAGGGGATCATCACCTCGCCGGCGGCGGTCTTCACGATGAGAAGGTCCTGCGCAGGCAGGTGTTCAAGGCGGGTCAGCGTGCCGATCTGCACCCCGTCGCGCACGACGGCGAGGCCGACCAGCTGGTGGTCGTACCAGGCGTCTTCCTCGTCGGTCTGCTCGGTCGGGTCCTGATCGATCCAGAGGATCGCCTTGGCCAGGGTCTCCGCGGCCTCGCGGTCGGGGACATCCTTGAAGAACCCCACGGCATGCTGGTTGTACCAGCGCAACTCAACGAGCTCGATGGTCTTGCCGTGCCAGGGGGAACTGGTCGGCACCTGGAGGGTGAACACGGCGCCCGGGACGAAACGTCGTCCCGGGTCATCCGTGAACAGCTCCAGCTTGATGGCGCCCTTGAGGCCATGGGCCTTGGTGAGGCGCCCCACCCGCAGTTGGGTGGCCGGGGTCGTGCTGTCGTCGCTCATGAGGGGCTAGTCACTACCGCTTCAGAAGTCCGTGTCGACAACGTCGACCCGCACGCGCTTGCCGTCGGCCAGCGCGGCCACGAGAGTGCGCAGCGCCTTGGCGGTGCGACCGGCGCGGCCGATCACCCGGCCGAGGTCCTCGGGGTTCACACGAACCTCGAGCACCTCGCCACGAGGTGAGTTCTGGGCTACAACGTGCACGTCGTCCGGGTGATCAACGATCCCCTTGACGAGGTGCTCAAGCGCGGGAGCGAGCAAAATTACGCCTTGTCCTCTTCGGTTGCCGGGGCGGCAACGTCTTCGGTCTCGACCTTGGCCGCGGGCTTCTCGGCCTTGGGCTTGAGAACCGGCTTCTTCTTCTCGTCGGCGACGAATGGAACCTTGGGCTCCTTGATCTTGACGGTGGAGACGGCGTTCTTGTCGCCCTTGAAGATTCCCCAGTCGCCGGTCAGCTTGAGCAGTGCCGCGACCTGCTCGGTCGGCTGTGCGCCGACGGAGAGCCAGTACTGGGCACGCTCGGACTTGACCTCGATGACCGAGGGCTCCTGCGTGGGGTGGTAGATGCCGATCTCTTCGATGACACGACCATCGCGCTTGGTGCGCGAGTCGGCGACAACGATGCGGTAGTACGGCGCACGAATCT
>Ga0247808_10000131_pt1 | contig 48352 bp, 83 predicted proteins | sample UWRJL089202R1_FD_179914 | JGI IMG/M metagenome (GOLD analysis project Ga0247808, IMG submission 179914) | Plant litter microbial communities from Arlington Agricultural Research Station in Wisconsin, United States - UWRJ-L089-202R-1 | ecosystem: Environmental > Terrestrial > Plant litter >...
TGGTGGACTTGCTACCATATTCACCTTCAGCTGGTCTTTATCGCTAGTATATATGACGTTCTTTTCATCACTAACCGGCTTACCCTCTTCTGAGAACTTAACGCCGTTCATCCTGCAATCTCCACTGGATCACGAAACATCACATATCTATAGGTGTCATTGTCCACATAACTTGTTTCAACCACTAATTGACCCGTCTCCACTCTCACACCGGTTGCACCTAACAGCCTCAATGGGCCGTAGAACTTTCCAGTAGTACTTGGTGGCTTCTTTGTCACCAAAAAGTTATCAAGATATGGATCGGTATTAACAAGCTTAACCAACGGTGGGTATGGAAGCCCGTGTTTAATGATACCGCGACTAGGTATGGTGAACGGAACGCCCCCTCTTGAGTTAAGTGTTGCAATACGAGCAATGCCGATACCCTTAGCATCAGTAGATAGTGAGAATCCAAGTGGATCAGAGTCGTTAGCATTCCGTGCAGAATATTTACCGTTTCCAACGATCTTAACCCCAATGTTACCTCGCTTCGGGGCTGCTACCAATCCTGTTGGCTCAGACTCAAAGTCAACCTCCATGTTAATATCATATACATTGATATATCCGTCTATCTTGTAGGCGTCTGAGGTTCCAGGACTTTCATTAACAAACCAGATAGAGGTGTTGTCTGCAACGAAGAGATAAGTACTAGCTAGGCTTCCTTGTACCTCGTAAGTGGTGTTAAAAAAAGGTGCCTCAAACGCAGGAATATATCCTAGGTTATGATCCAGTACCTTAGTGAATGTAGGGAGAGTTTGGAAATTATCTACCGCAAAGCGAACACTCATGACAATAGAAGCCGTTTTCCAACGACTATCAAGAATGCGTTGGTAGTCGGAGGCCCTTTCAATAGGGACACCGCTACCGCTAATAGTTATTCCGTACTCAGTCACCGATGTTACCAATCCAACCTACTTCAACTCCAAGTTCGTCCGTAATAGCGATACGGCGATTTGGCCCATCAAGCTTAATACCATTAACTGAGATAATATCTCCGAGTGTACCTGAAGTTGACATCTGATCAAAGTCCATCTCTTTACGAGGGGAATTGTTACTTAGGCCGTTAAGCGTTACTGCGTCTGGTCGTCTGATTCTTCGGCTAAGAAAGCCGTTGAGTCCTGAGTCTGTGTAGTCGTAAGGTTTTCTATCCACCGAAAGTACTCTCCTGTTGTTCGTAATGGGTATCTACGAAATCGATCGATTGAGCCTCTCCTTCGGAAGCGTGGCTAATACGAATATTAAAGTTATAATCTTCCATACCTTTGGTATCACCAACGGCAAGCTTGCTGATTGGATCAGTAAGCTGTCCGATATCGACCCATTCAGTCTTTACATTCTTGGGTGGACGAGCAACCTTTACGGTAGCACCAGTAACAGATGATCCACCAATAAACATACCTTTAAGTGACTTCTTAAATGATACACCGTAGTCACGTTGACCATATTGAATCATAAAAGGAATGACGTCACCTGCATCGGTGTTTCCTTCATCTTCTAGGTAGATAGTCTGAGTGTCGGTAAGTGCATACATACGGTTCTTGCCACTAAGTCGGCTATTGATGGTAAATCGTAAGTTGCGAGTGTATACGTCGCGTGACCAGTTGTTGAGGTCGAAGTCGTAGATGTAGCGAGTTAATTCGCCGTTGACAGTTCCGACGTTAATCTTTAGAAGACCGTTAACCATACCGGCGGTGATCTTACTTAGATCTGCTGAGGCAATAGAGTCGAAGAATCCATTTCGCATACCGCGAGATATAACTTCATGAGCACCACTTGTAGAGTCACGGGCGTGTACATTAGCATCTGAGTCAACCCAGATGACCCATTCAAGGGTATTGACGATAGCGTTGTGACTGACTGCACCGATATCCTCAAATACAGGTTTAAAGTTAGCGCCGTCATAGTCCATAGTTGATGTCTTAGTGAAAACACCTAGGCGGTTATTAGAGTTATACCAACCAATAACGGCAGTATCTGCAGCTGAACCAGAAGGAACCTGGAGGTAGTCAGCTGTTTGTTCTGTTCGATAGTCTGTGTTCCAGAGTACAGATAGTTCTGTCTTTCGTCCATCTAGCCAGACTTCATCATTATCAGATACGGTGTAACGAGCACTAAAGTAGGCGGTTCCTGATCCAGTGGTCGTAAGGTCAATCGCGGTGCCGGCCGTAGCGTTGGCTGCAGTTAGTGCAAGCTTAATGGTTGTACTAGTTAAGTTTATAACATAATACGTGGTTCCTGTCACTAATGGCGCAGGAGGAGTTGGAGAAGTAATAGTAATAGGTGTTCCTGTAACCATCCAGCTGTTTGTCGGAACGGTAATAACGTCAGTGGTTGTATTGACCGTAGAACCACTCAAAGCAACAGTTCCTACGTTGACAGTTCCTGGGTTTATTGTAACGGTATCTTTCGCGTTGTTAACTGAAAGAATAGTCCAGTCATATAGTTTCGTGGATGTGCCTGCTGCGTAAATATCAACAGCCATACCAGCCTTGACATAACGGGTTGAATCGAGACGAAGGTTACCAGATGTAACATCGGAGTCACTGGCATTTAGAGTTGTTCCGTTAGATGAGTACAGGGTTTGCGTGGCTTGAATGTATGTGACTGCACCCATTGGTGGTGAAGATTCATAAATTCGATCAGGGTAAACAACGCCGTTGACTTCGACGTTCATAAGGTATAACTTACCACCTCGTCCTGATACGTATGCCGCTTTTGGAGCACCGATAAGGTTACGAGTTGTAGAGGGCGTTAGAACACCAGACACAATTCTAATATTGTAAGGTGTAATTCTCACACCAGCGTCGGTTATACCGGCCATATAGACTTCGTTTAGGTGAAAGTAAAATTGTACGTTTGTATTAATAGGAAGCGTCGTAATAACATCTTCAAAGGTATCTGTTAGTGTGCGATATGCCTTAACGACAGTTTGTGTACCAGCATCATTATGACCAGCTAGAAACCAGATCTCTTCTTCTTTGAATTGAGCCTTAAAGAAGCCACGAGCGGTTGTACCAGTCGTGTCTTTAAATAGTGTGTGTCCATCTCGACGTACTGCTGAGCCGATCTTCTTGCCGAACCTTACGTTCATAGCGTCTTCCACTTCTTTAGCTTGTCTTAACTTCCAGTTTGTAGCAGATTGAATACCACCACTGACATCTGCAATATTAGTTGAGGGCATATTAGTAGCGCCTCAATCCTCGCGAATGACCGGTATCTGGTCGGAATCCAGTAGGTGTTCCAACATCAATTCGGTTAGCGCGTTGAAGCTTAACAACTTCTGAGGTGTAATCATTTAAGTAACGGTCAGAAATACCAACAAAGCTAGGCTCTTTAAGGGCACGTTTACGGAAGTAGCGTCCGTATAAGTACATCTTGTAGATACGATCGTTAGGAGTTTCAAGCAGTTGACTCATTGACTTGATTTCATCAAAGTTTTTGTAGTAGTACAATAGCACTCGGTCGGCTTGCGACGTAACTGGAGTTGGGAACATGACAATATTATTTTCGGTGTCGTCGTAAGCAAGGTAAAGAAGCCCGTCGCTACGATCAGCGAGGTTGTTGTATGCGGTGTATTCCATCTCAGCCATTGTAATAACGCGGTAAAGGTCGGTACGGTCTTCGATCCCATCATTGTAGTTGTAGCTAATACGATCAAGCTTCCAGAAATCATCTGGTACTTCGATCCGGTTATTATCCTGTTCAATGTCAAGTGGTTTGCTTGCGCGTAGGAATCGGAAAGGACGTCGTGACTGGGTGATCAAATCACTGTTCACTTCGTTAAGTGTGGAAATGGCTTCTTGCACACTCATGTTTTGCTGAGTAGTATCGTTGACACTCTCGAAGAAGTCGTTGACTAAACGACCAACAGAACCAATTGGATAGCCGCTACCAGCAATAGGATCAGTTAAGTCTGATTCAAGTGAACTAATACTATCCCAATAAGAGGCTTTGTAGAAGTAAGATGTTAAGCCGGCAGTATCATCGTAGATAGTGAGAAGACTCTCGTTGTCGAAGTCAATATCAAAGGCTGCACCAATAATATTGTAAGAACCATCAAAACCACTCGTAGAGCGGTAGAGTTTCATCTGGTCCCATTTAAGTACAAAGATAGGGTCGTCAGCATCGTGAGCAAATTTAGTCGCAGTGATGGTGAGATTCTGTCCCGGAGTAACAGCGCCACTAATCGTAACAACTTCAGTACGTTCAAACCCAGGGAATCCGATCATCACCTTACGTCCGTTAACAAACTTTTCATTGTTACGAACTTTAATAGCAGTAACCCCTGGCTGGTAGGCTGCTGTGATGTAGGACATCTCAAGATTGTCGGTGAGGGGATTGTGGATACTGATTTTCATATTGTACTAATTTAACAACTTTCAGGGGTTTATTACAATGGTCTACTTAAATCGAGGCTTGTCGCTAATAATCAATTCTACGGGAGAATTATAGTCGGGAGATGAGAATTTCGGCTTTTCACTCGAAACCTGAACAACTACGCGTTCTTCAACTATATTTGCAATTACCTTATCCTGTAAGGTGTTGATTATTGGTTGGTCGCCTTGACTGAATCGTAACACCGTATCGATGGTGTGTGATACTGATTTCGGCTTAAACAGGACCGTATCGATGGTGTGAGTTTTAGTAGCTCGCTTCCAGAATACTGCATCAATTGTATGGGTACGAATACCGCCACGCTTAATGAATGTATCGATCGTATGTGTGCGAGTAAAGCTCTTTCGGAGAACTGTGCTAATCGTGTGAGTACGGAGATTGATCTTCTTCAGGACAACATCGATAGTGTGTGTACGAGTAAATCGTTTCTTTAGGAATGTATCTAGTGTATGGTTACGACTCATTCCAGTTTTTAGGATCGTATCGATGGTGTGTGACTTCGTCAATCGCTTTAGTAAGAATGTATCTAGCGTATGAGTACGAGTATACTGCTTCTTAAAGATCGAGTTAATAGTGTGAGTCTTTAGAACTCGTTTCTTCAGGAATGTATCTACTGTATGAGTGCGAGTAAATCGCCTAGACAGTACGGTATCGATGGTATGAGTAAGTGATCGAGTCTTTCGTAAGAGCGTGTCGATAGTGTGGAACTTATTAGCTCCGGGTTTATACATATACGTATCAAGCGTGTGAGTACGAATACGAACAGCCTTAAACAGGGTATCAATAGTATGTGTTTTAACATACGACTTACGAAGAAGCGTATCAATGCTATGGGTACGGGTAGATCGATTTAATAGGAACGTATCTAACGTATGGGTCTTGGTCGCAGACTTCTTTAAGATCGTATCTACGGTATGAAGTATAGGAATACGACGCTTAATAATCGTATCAATGGTGTGAGTACGGCTATTTGTCTTTTTCTTGAAAGTATCAAGAGTGTGGGTGACTGTTCGTGATTTACGCTTGAACGTATCGATAGTATGAGTACGGGTGTAGCGTTTTTTCTTGAACGTATCGATAGTATGGGTCTTAGGGTAAGAGAAGGTAAATGGAGTCGATCCAAGTCCACCATAGTCTTGACCAACATATCCCATACCCCAACCACCGGGATAGACGAAGCTGTAAGTAGTCGTATCCGGTTGCACACGAAGGTTCGTGTCTACCGAGTGAACGATGGGCTTAGCCAGTGGCGTAACTACAAGTTCACGAATAGCGATAGCACTTAGGTTTAGGTCGCGAGGAGGATTGCCTGGGGTGAGGGTGATATTATAAGTTCCAATCGAACTGAACACACCATATGCACTAACAATACTTCCAAAGAGGACGCTTTGATTAAGATTTATTCCATTATTAAAGCTGGCACCGCTAGATCCACCTACTCCACCGACGGAATTATCAACACCTCCAGCAACGATAATGGAACCAACAGAGGTGGTATCCGTGGCTGCGTTAGTAGTAACCGAACTTGCACTTGATGCGCTAGTATTTGCCCATAATCTGTCTACGGGGTTCGCTGTGTCAACCCCAGAAAACTCCCTAATATTGGCAATAACATTATTTCCGTTTACATCGACGATGGTATAGCTAGAACTAGAGGACGTTACCAGTCTATAATACAGGACACCATAGCCTGGGATGGGACTACTTCGTATCCAGTTAGAATCCGTTGGCGTAACATTTGTAGTAAGAATTAGAATATTCCCCACCACAGTTGGTGAGGTCATATTTACAGTAGCTGGCTGGGCTATTGCCGAGGCTGATTGTACAAATGCTAATGCCATGTCGTACTACACTACGACGTTGGCCGTCGTCCTACAGCGTACCAGAGTACGGTTAAGTTAGGGCTAAGAACACCTAAAAGGTTATTCGCCTGAAAGGTAAATCCGGTTGTACTAATAGACTTAATTGAAGAAGTACCAAGTGTACTTCCAAGAATACCGCCCATAACAAATGGCGGTGTATCAAAAGGCTGGGGGAAGGTTACGGTGACAGTACCACTAGTACTTAGCGCAGAACCAAAGAAGCTTTGCATATTTTTGCGCTCTTCGGTATAGTTGTTAGTACCTGGAACGGTGAAGTCGTTAGGATCTCCACCCTGGCGCATACGCACCTGGCCTGACAGTAGTTCATCTGCTGATACTTTAGTTTCTGGCATGATTAAACGCCTTCCAATATCAAAGATATAGCTTGGGTTGCAGAACTCGGAGCTAGAGACCTCACACCAACAAGTGTCGGACTGGGGGTGTTTGAAATATTTACATACTGCTCACCTGCTATAGTCTGATTTACTCCCACTGCATTCGCAGCTAGTACTGTGGTAAAAAAACCAGATGGGGGAATGAACGTATAGTTCTGTCCACCAGAGGCACTTGACGCAAGGTTGCCTGTCGTAATAATCGCTTTTTTCATACCACCCACATTTTGATAATACCAAGTACCCCCGGCAGTTCCTGTATTCGTGGCGGTAAGGTAAGGATTATTTTGTTGTGAGTTGTTTATTCTTTGTTTAGCCATGATTAACCCCTATTGCCTTCTGGGCAGAATAATTTTGATTTGTTTGTTATTTTCATCACACCTTTCTCTCTACTGTCATCATATAGCTTGTTAATGTAAGGCTTCCCCCAGCATCGTGAATACAGCTTAACTCAATATAATCCGTAGCATTCGCGATTGTTACAGGCCACGATATATTGTGGTACGCCCGGCCGGCACTATCCTTGGTGGTGTGATTAGAGAAGATCGTCGCTCCATTAACCAAGATGAATAACCCCCTGTAAGCTCCCCCTGTGTTATCGTTCCACTGACTTGACCCAGTAACCATATAGGTACCCGCAACACCCGGAACGACTCGAGTCGGTGATGTTGTTCCATCATGCCACCCAAGCGGATCACTAACTTCTTGAGCGTTACTAAAGGCAAGGGTCGTAGGACTGGCATTGGGTATAACTTGTCCGGCAGTACTTCTGAAAATTGCCACAGGGTTATTTGCCAAAAGAGGCAGCCTTGCATTGCTATCAAGTACTGGAATCGTATTTGCCGTAGGTGTAGGCGCAGCCAAGTAACCACCCACAGTAGCGGCATTACCGAATACACTATTGACTACAAGGAAGTTTACGATAAGATCGTCACCTGTAAGGGGCGCATCAGACACAGTAAACGTACCCGTACCAGGACTTGTCTCGGTATAGTGAACATCCCTCTTACTAACAAGTCCATTAGATATAAACTCAAGAGTACCGCCGACATAGGATCCTCCAGGAACCGTATATGTAGTATTAGATCCGTTGACTAAACCGATTGGGCGTTGGTTCATTACTGGGGCACTCGATCCACTAATCATTACCTGATTTCCTACGATAGGAATAGCAATAAGCTTAGCACCTGTAGCTGGGGCTGTTGCAAAAGTGAATGTATTGCCAGATAATGTATAATCATTACCAGCACCTGGTTGCATAAATACACCGTTCTTAAATACCCATGCCATGGTTGGAGGAGTAGCGATAGTGAATGTAGTTAATACACCGTTTGGCGTACCAGTAAGAACCGTAGCGTTATTAATAGATGATGTGAATAAGTCATCACTATAGATAGCGTTAGAGATAATCCAACCAGCCGCAATAGATTGCGCAGTACTTGTGGTTAAACCGTGGGCCTGAGCACGTACAACAGTAAGTGTATCAGATACTCGGTTCGTAACCAAAAGAAACTCTGAGTTGGCAACAGAGGGGATTTGATTAGGTGGTGCTGCGGTAACGGGGAATGGGAATATAGCAGGAAGCCTTGCACCGTGGCCACTGGTAAGTACGATGGTCGTACCTGTGGTAGCAGGAGAAGGCGCAGTCAATACTGTCGCAACACCAAGATCTTTAAAGTTAGACATTACTGAACAACCTCATAGAATAAGCCGTCGTTAACAAAGTTGTGGCGAGTAATGATGCGGCCGTTCTCAAGAACAGCAGAAACAAACTCACCCTTCTTACCGATGATATGGAATACTTCAGGCTCTTCACCCAAAGTCATTTTAACTCGACGGGTCCAGACAAGCTTTTCTCCGTCGTTATCAAAGATAACATCTAGCACAGGAGTACCGTCTTCTTTGAACAGACTAAAAACGGAGAGCTTACTTCTATCGATATCCTCATAGGCATTTGTCGTGCCGTCTGAGTGTACCTGAAATAAACCTGTTCCGTCTTCGTATTGAGCTTTCCAGTTGTATTTTGCCATGTGGATTGTATTCCTTTTTCCCATTGTATTGGGTTAGATTGTAAGTTATTTTAGACTGATGTGTCGTCGTACTGCCAAGTGATTGTTTCTGTAGCAGAAGCACCCTGTCCGGCTGTATTATCTACAGTGATTTGGAGAACAACAAGTGTACCAACGTCAGCAGCTGAAGTTGTACTACCCGTGATGGCTAGTGGAGAACCTGAAGTGTAAGTAAATGCAGACACTGGAGTACCGACACCTGGGTAGTTGGTGTTGTTTAGAACCGTACCAGTTGTTCCTGTTGTACCTGTTGCCTGAGTATAGGTAGAGGCTGCACCTGATACCAAAAGACCAACACCCGTACCGAGTGAGTTAGCGCCGTCTGTGTACCATTTAATGTTGTTTACTGTACCACTGGTAATGGCTGATACGTAAAGAGCTGTGGTAGCCCAGTAAGAATAGTTAGTTCCTGAAGCAGGAATAAGAATAGGGCTTGTTGTACCGGCAGTAGTGTGAGTATCGTCGGCTTGTAGTCGAGTATTGATACTCGTGATATCTGTCTTGGTTGGGGTAGCCCCTGTCCAACGGCGGATTTGTACTGTTGCTGGCATGATTATTTATTTCTTTCTAATTTAAAACTACCCCACATTATAGGGGGTAGAGTCGTTTCATTCAAGGGTCTATAGAATAAACTCTCGATGCCATACTTTAAGTGATTCTGAATTTGATTTAATCTTATAAGGTTCGTTATTCCTGTTATCATGATTTTCTGGAGCATAATAGGTTGATAGTGGATTAAACTCGATCCGTAGTCCGTTTGACCAGAACTTATCCGACAGTATAACTGTCTTATATAGGGTTCCACGCTTAAAATTAATTGCGTATTTTTTCAGTGCGCTTACTCGAATGATAGATCCGTAAAAGTGTCCAATCGATACAGGGTAAGATTCATCACCGCTATCGTCAATTGCTTCAAGTGCTACGTCGTTGTCGTAGGAATATCCGTATCGTCCAGCCAGTTCGTCATAATCTACGGGTGTTGCCACCATCGCGAGTTTTCTGTAACTTGGCCTCTGTAAGTATACGTCTAATGAGCTTCTTAGGCTGCCTGAAGCAAACCCTGAGTCTGCTTCGAGGAAAACGATAAAAGCACCAGATGCTACTTCTAGTGCTTTAGCCTCATCTTTGAGGGGGATTATTTCGTAGTCGATTCCGTCTAATTCTTTGTCTATGCTTTCCCATTGTGCCTTTTGCAGGAATGGGACAACTACTGTGAGTATCATAAAATGTGCTGTTCTCTTTCTCGTCTATGCTTTTTATAATTTACTGGATAATCCAGTTTAATGTTGAAGATATTATCCCCAAGTTCTTTCTTGATGTCTATATATTTACCGTCCGGGCGAGGGTTGAGGTGAATCTCATTAGGAGAGTATTCAATCCCAACCAGGTATTCGCCAGGCGCTAATCCATATAGAGCAGCCAAAGTAGCTTCATCGATATATTCTTTTACTGCATCAAGCGGAGATGTCTTACCAAATCCAGGATGCGTAACATAAGGTAGTGCCATCTATTGCCTTTCTATAGTAACATTAGCAGTTGTTGTTTGTCAAGTAGTTTATGGTATTAAGTTATTTGTGCTGATATATTCGAGATAATAGTTATCTGAATGAGTCTCAGTACTAGCACCTAAGCCGGCAATTTGCTTTAACCAATAGTTGTCACTATGAATACCAGCACCATTAGCAATGTCACGCAGCCACTCGTTGTTGGACTTCGTTTCATTAGCAGCACCCCCGGCCAATTGTTTCAGCCAGGAGTTGTTGCTTTTTATTACAGTACCGTTAGCGATTTCCTGTAGCCAGTAGTTATTGCTACGTACAGGCATTACTAGAGTCCGTAGTTAGGGTTGTCGTTGACTGGGTTTAGTTGCCAGTTGTAGTTGAATGCGTATAGGTTGTATTGGTTTAAACCGTTAGCTGTCGCGTCGAGAGTAACCCAGTTGTCTTCAACAACAGTAGTGCTGAAGTTAGTGGTTGCAGGAGCAACGAGTGATTCTACACCAGTTGATACGAGTTTCTTAACTAAACGAACCTGAGTAACTGAAAGGTTACGGGTGTTAATACCGAAGTTGTTACCAACACCGATTGAGAATGTTGCACCAGCACCACCCTGCGTAGGAATAGTGATACCAGTGACTGTGTGGAAGACTTTTGTTCCAGTAGTCGTACCAGCAGTAGCTGCTGTAGGAGTAAGGCTTTCTGTGATAGTTTTACCTTCAATGTTCTTACCGGTAACTACAACTGCAGTTGCAACAATAGAAGCGGCTGTACCACCAGCGGTAATGCTGATATTACGAGGAGTTGGGAGAACGTAGTTCAAGTTAGAGCTAGTTGCACCAGTACCGCTTGATGTAATAGGAGCTGCAATAGCAGTAGCTGTACCGGCAGCAGGAACGCCGAGGTCAACATTTGATAGTGCGTAAGAGATTAAACCCTTTTTACCAGTTGATACTCCGGCACCGATTGTACCGCGAATAGGGCGAACTGTTTGATTTTTTAGATATGGCATATTGTATTCTTCTAGGCATGATAGCCTGGTTTATTGATTCTGTGTGACATTATAGGTGTTGAGATTAAAATTATCAACGGTCTACAAGAAAACGACCCCCAGATCAACTGGAGGTCGTAATTCATTTTTAGCGAACTGACTAACTAGGCGTTAGTTCCAGTTGATCCGTAGATACCGCGCCAGTCAGAGAAACCAACTGTGAAGCGGTCAACAACTGACCATTTAGCGCTCTTAGTATCGAAGTCATACTCAGGACCTTCGAGGCCTTTGTATTCACGGTTAACCCATTTAAGAGGGTTCTGTGAAGCATCGATAAGGAACCATGCAGTTGTACTTGCAAGGTAGTCCCAAACAACGATTTGTAGGCGGCCCTTGTAAGGGTTCACGTCGTTGTTAGCTGTACCTGTACGAAGTTGACTGTCGAGAAGAATACGAGCTTCTTTTTCGAGTTCAGGTGGAACGATCAGGTGAGTCGCACGGACTGCTACCTTTTCACCACGTTGGTCAAGTGTACGACGCATTGCGAGCATACCAGCTTCGAGTGCATCTTCAGAAAGAGCAGCCGTAGTGTAGTTACTCTGTACAGCACCACCATCTTTACGAGGGTGAGCAGTTGAGAACAATGCTTGTCCGTCACCACCGTTGAACAGTGTTTCACCACCACCACCGTATGTGAAACCGAAGTTCAATAGGTCTGATGCGAATTGTTCGCGTGTGTGCATACGAGCCTTAGCTAGACGAGCTGGGGCTTTCTTGATGATACCTGTTTCGTCGTCGCTGTAGAGTTCGTAAGAAACTGCTTCACCGAGTGCGAATGTCTTAGGTGTGTAAATTACTGGGTAGCCAGAGATAGGACTAGTGTAAACAATAGTATCACCTTCAGCTTTTTGCAGCATTTTACCAAGGCCAGATACTGATGTATCTTTAACGTAAGCCTTGCTTGTTGATTCTACTTCAAAGATGTTTGAGATCTCTGAAGGAATCTCTTTTTCGGTCATGTTGTAGATGCTACGGAAAGTAGGATCTAGCAAGATAGGCCATTGGGGTCGTGTATTTAATCCAGCCATATTAAGCGTTTACCTTGTATTTGTGTTCGTTGATGATAACAACTGCTTTAGTTAGATCACCCTTGAATCCGAATTGGATTACTTCAAGTGTTCCAGTAGTTGCGCTTCGTGTACTTGTGTCTAGGACCTGGGCACCAGTGGCACCTGTTACATCGAAGTTTTGTCCGACGTCTGATGCAGCGAGAGTTGTACCAACTTGGTCGCTAGTGACGAGGAACTTAGAGTTAGGGTCTACGTGTACGAGGACCTTTGCGACACCTGCAGCGTCACCAGTAGTCGATAGACTTGCTGTGACATTTGAAGGATCTTGGCTGTTACTTCCGTGAACAATTCCGAGTAGGGTCTTACCATCGATAGATGCGTTAGTAACGCGTCCAGCAGTAAGGTAAACGAAATCGCCGTCTGAGACAGTAACACCATTGGCTACAGGATACTCTTTAGTAACTCCTGCAAAACCGGTTGTTGCTTGGCCAATTAGTTCTGGCATAGTTTTTATTTCTTTCTTATTTACTTGTTTGCGGCAAGCTGCTCTGGTGTAAGTCCGTATCGTTTCGCTAATGCGATCTGATCGTCGGTTAAGCCGTTAGAAGTTTTAGCCTTCTTAGCTTTACCTGGAGTTGCAGGAGTGGCAGCGATGCCTTTTGCTTTTGTGATCTTTTCTTCAGCGGCGTCGGCTGCATCGTGACCAAGTGAAATCCAAGCTTTTTTAAGGCCTTCTTCCATTCCCAGTGTTTTACCCTTAGCGGCATAAACGTCTGCTAGGATACCAAGTTCCGTAAGGACCTCTTCTCGTAGTGCTTCGTCTGTAACCATTTCTGGGTGAACTTCTGTGAATGCATTGTATTCACCGTCCAGTTTCTTCTTCATCTCTTCACGAGCATAAACAATTGCTGGATCTTCTTTCTGTTTCGGCGCTGGAGTTCCGTCAAGTGCGTCATTCAATTGCTTTGCTAGTTCAGGATTGTTTGCAATTACTGCACCAATCTTATCTAGTTCTGCTTTTGCGTCCTTGAGTTCCTTCGCATTGCGCTGTCCTTCAGTCGAAGAGTTGCGATATGCTTCTTCCAGATTTACTGCGTATTCTTCAGGTGTATCACCTTTGATCTGCGTAAACCTTTTTGTAAACTTCGATTCCTCTTCAGGTTCTGGTTTATCTTCATCTTCTTCAGATTCAGATTCCTCTTCTTCAGATTCTTCTTGTTCCTGATCATCAGCTTCCGCTTCCTCAATGTTCTCTTCGTCGTCTTGGTTTTCGTCTTCTCCATTAGGAGTTTCTACTTGCTCTTCGACATCGTCGATTACTTCTTCGGCTTCGGCGTTTACTGGATCTGCCATATGTATTTGTCCTATCTGGTCTGGATTTGCGGTCCAGTTTCCCTCGTGTTAAATAAATTATAGCTACTCAACGGCAATTAAGTAGTTAGTGGTTTATTTACTCTTCTCTAACTCAGCAATGGCTGCTTTGGCTTGGATAGCTGTTTCCTTCTTAGCGACCGTATAGTCAACAAGATCAATAATCCATCGTGAGCCTTGAATTTCGCCTCTATTTACCAGAATGCTATTGAAGTCCATGGCTAGTGCCATCGATATTTTAGCTTTATCTTGTTGATAGAGTTGAATCGCTTTGATAAGAACTTCCATTACTGGAGTTCCGTCTAACATCGCGAGTGTTTCTTTTTCTTTGCTTGTAAGTTGTCGGTATACGGTTGACGTACCCTTTGATGCTTGTTCCATACTATGTATATCCTATCTTATATTATCTATTATTTTCAACGGTCTAGCGGAAGCTAGAGGCCCATTTGGTCGCGGTTAACGTCCTGAGCCTCTGCTCCATTAGGGGTGGCAGGTTCCAGATCGGCTACTTGAGTAGCAGGGATCTCTCCATTAGGGGTGGCTCCTTCGGCAGCTCCACCTGGAATTGCGCCTTGTTTTTCGGCTTCACCGAATGTGTGTTTAGCGATGATATCCTGGATAGCTTGTGGAAGATCCATGTAGCCTGTAGTATCCATGAAGTTCAAGTGCTCTTCTGTGTGGGCTTGTGTTGCACCATCAGTTGGAAGAAGTGGAATACCGCTTGACATAACTTGATTTTCATCACGAGCAAGTTGCTTCCATTGATCATCAGTCCAACCATTACCGACCAACCAGTCGTTAGGGTCTTCACCGAATACACGTAGGTAGCGAGCTGCTGCCTTTTGTGGATCAACTTGTGCGGCCATGATAGCGTTACCCGATAATGCACCGAGCATTTCTGTAATCTTAGCTTGTTGTAGTGGACGACTTAGTACTGGAGATGCGTCTGCATTCATAGTAACTTCGTAGTCACCTTCCATGAACTTAGCCATCTTACGGTCGAGTGTAAATCCGCTGTTACCATCGATCTTATTCGATACTAACTTTGAACCGCCTTCAGCCTGTTCGATTTCATACTCAGCACCCTTGATACGGATCTTGCGGTATGATTTCTTAGTCTTAGTTCCCTTGTCGGTCGTAATCTTTTCGATACGAGCCGCAGGGTAGAAGAACTGGATATTACTCCACTTCATTCGTCCGATACGGATAAGTGTATCCATGTCAGCAAGGATGTTGATCATGTTAATACGCTTTTGGGCCTGTTCCTTAGCGATGGCAGCCTGTGTTGCTGTACCACCACTTACTTGCTGCAGCTCGTCACTAATACCGTGAGCACGGCGCATATCATCGAGCAGCTGCTCTTCTGATCGGTAGTAACTCATTGGAGTGTCGCCGTATTCAACAGATTGAATTACCTGGTTAATAGGAACACCGTTAGTATTAACATACATGAATCCGTGAGGACGAACTCTAGCTTCTTCTTCATCAATGTCAACGAGGTCGTTAACGAGGAACATCTTGTCAACCTGGAGGTGTTGCTTATCTAGCTGTAGGCGACGAAGCGATACACGCTCTTCTGAGAGTGAGTAGATGACTTCTGGAATACCCATACCGTACATACGGCCAAGAAGCATATAGTGTCGGTATACAGCAAAAGGAATTTCCTTGTGCTTGTAAGGAATCGGAGCCATACGAATAAGTACGTTGTTCGCAAGAACGTCGTAGCTATCAGTCGCACGGTTGTAGTAGTGAAGAACCTCAACGTCGTTGTCTGACATATCTTCGGCCTTCTTAAAGAACAGAACCTTCTCGGTAATGTTGCCGGCTTTTGGAACCTTATCGATGTTCATAAAGTCTGGACGCATCTTGTAGACACGTTGGAACTCATCCCAATCGATAACTTCACGCTCTACGGCGTCACGGGCACGAGACTCGTGTGTAGCTGCTGGGTCCCAGTAAAGCATATCGTTCTCGACATACTCAGTATAGGTATCGTCAGCATCAATAATTTCACGCTTCGTGTACTTCATCTTGCCATCATCATCGATAGAATCGAGATCACGTACTTCACGCTTCTCTAGGCGGTAGCGTTCTGCAACCCAAGCAGTACCACGAATAGCGGCAGCCTGTTTAGCCTTGAACTGTTCAAGATCAAATCCTGTACGGTCCATAGAGAAGTTAAAGATATGGTTAGAGAATGACTCACGGATGTAGTCAGAGGCATCTACCTGTTCAAGGTAAGGGCGACCACGACGGTCGATAGTTTCCTGCATGTGAGACTGAACTGCACCAAAAGCGTCCGGTAAAGTAATGTGAGATCGCCAGTCGCCATATTCGCGTTCTGGTTGCCACTGCATAAATTGTTTATCAGCACGTTCCCATTGCTCTTCAGCTTCTTTACGAATCTGGTCATCGCGCATGGCTTCAAAGCGCTCAAAGACCCTTCGACGAGCCTCACGTTCAGCTTTGTTCTTAGGCTTATAAAAGTCGCCGTTGTTTTGTGGGTTGTTTATCATTATATTCCTGTAACTAAGCTTCTTGGTTTATCGGATATTCTATTGGTGTCATCTTTGTCTCTTTTGTGTCTGTTTGTGTTTCGTCCGCTTGGTGGTGTTGCAATCTCTAGGATTGTCGCCAGTGCATCGATCAGATCATCGTTCTCACCTTTAGGGAAGTGAGTCAGTTCGTATTCAAGATCTTCCATTTGGTTACGATCCTTAACGTGGAATACTCTTCCGTACTCGTAATAAGGTGCCAGTGAACGGATACGATCTTCTTTCGCAGTGGATCGGCTCTTGATGATTTTCATCGGTAGCCATACGCCTCTGCGCTTTTGTTCATCTATTAACATATACTCTATATTCTTCTGAGTTGCAACTGTCTCTAGTGCCATACCTCTCGGGGTGTAACGCTGGTACCAGTCGAACATCAGAGTAATAATATCAGAATACTTCATCTTGTTATGGTAGACCTCTCGGACATATAAATTATGCTCCGAGTCGATGCCAGCTAGAACAAATGCCGCATAGTCAGAGTAAGGCCCTTCATTTGAGGGGTCAATCGCCAGGAACCAGTTAATAGGCTTGCTCTCAATCTCTTCCCAGTCAATGTACTTGAAGTAGGTGTGCTTGAAGGTGGCAGTCTCGTCATCAACGGGGTTGTTCATGTACTGACAGCTAAAGATGTAGCTTCCCTGCTCACGACGTTGCTGATCCAGGAACTCTTTAGTAAGACGCTCAGGGAATAATAACTCATCGTTATCTTCTATTGCTTTTCTAACTAGAATATTATATGATTGTCTTTTGTTCTTAAGGATATCTGAGTAGGCATCCATGAAGTCCCAACGAGTTCCAATAGTAATACGCGGCATGCCTGGGTCGAGTAGCGAAAGTGCCAGGCGACGGTGAGCGATTACCTGTTCAATTTGGTCTTTGTTTGTAACATTCTTCTCTGAGTGAAGGTCGTCTTCGATAATGAGATCGAAGTGCATCCCGTTAATCGATCGGTCAACACCTGAACACATAATACTTGGTTCTTTTCGCTTAATAGTCCTGCTAGCAAGATCAACTTGCGCATCGGTCCACCTGACTGAAGGATCTTTTCTTGTGTCATCAGGAAAGACTCCGTAGATATGTTTGAAAATTGCTCTGAATTTGACATTAGAATCTAGGTGTCCTTTAATCTCCGCGAGGAAGTTCTTAGCTTTTCCGTAAGTCTCGGAGTCAATAAGAATACGAGCATTAGGATCGTTTAATAAATACTGCAAAGTAAATCCAATAGTAATGATTGAACTCTTAAACGTACCACGAGGCATAAGAATGAGCACTTGCTTTCGCATCTCATCGAATTGATCAGATAATACTTCGTCTTTCTTGCCGTTATTGTAGCGAGTCTTTGGGGTGAAGTTAACAGGCGTACCGGGAGTGAAGCCAGGTAGCAAAGGCTTTGTGATCTCAGTAAGATCCCGGTGGGTTCCTTCTGTAATTAGATCAGGGTTAGGTGCAAGGATGTACTTAACAAGATAGAACAGGTCAGTCTTGGCCCGTTCTGCGATCTCATCAAGTGCAGCTTCTTTTGCTTGTACTGCTGCAGCTTCAATGTCCATCTATTCTTCTTCTGGGTAAATTGGCATTAGTTCAATATCCATACTAGTTCCAGACGGCTCCGTCAGTTTGATCACCACCTGCAATACGTCCATCGACGAGTTGCTGTTCGGTAGTTTCGATTCTGCCGTCAATCAGCCCTTCAGAAGTTTCAGATTTAGTGACAGTCGGCGGTGCCTGAGTTGCCGTCGCCTTCTCTATAGCAAGATCGAGTGCTGCTTCGTCAATTACCGTAGCTATCGAGTTAGATTGTATTACTCCACCCGGTGCATACTCAGTAAGTCCAGTACCCTTAATAGGATCAGAGATTCCGAGAGAGCCTGCCGGAACTACGAAGTCTTCAAAGAAAACTGATGGTTCATCGTTTAAATGAGAAGCTGGCAAATCAATACCGGCAGGTACATTAGTATAGTGAGCCTTCAGTAGTTCATTAACTAGCTTAGAAGCATTCTTCTCTTGTGATAGTAATGGCAATACATCCTTGTGGATATAAATAAGTTTCTTGTTCTTTGGGGCTGATTTCTTAACCATGGAATCCCATCTCCTCTTCTTCGTCTTCTGGTTCGTCGTTAGTTTCTACACCGAGTGTTTCCTCGATCTCCATGTACAGGATGTCGAGTACATTAGCACCTGCAGCGCTAGGGCTGAATGCCATAGACTTTGATAGATTCCGGATCAACCAGAGTAATTTAAGTTTCTTAATCATTTCGTACCTTTCTTTTAATTCTTCTGATATCATAGCAAAAGGTATATACATATTCAATGGTCTAGGAAAAGAAAAGAACCCAAGGCGTTCGCTACGAGGGTTCTGTATATTCTTATTGTGAACTTGACCACCCGAGTGTATAAGTTCAAGAGAGTTTTAGGACCGTCTCTATACTTACATCTTAGCACAGGCTATTTCATTTGTCAATAGTATTCTCACTTATTTTTTAGTACTCAAAGTAGTCCCGATTTTCTTACGTGTAACAGCGGGACCGTTAATCAATCAAGTAATACCTAATCAAAGGGCGAGCGATGCTAATAGCGGAGCTAAAGAATCGATTATCTTATGATGGTATGTTTATTAAAGTACAGGGGTTCACGGAGTAGAACAGATTAGTGCAATACGAGCTTTACGATAGCCTAAAACGCTGAATGCATTTACCAGGACAGTTTATACTCTTACCTGGAAGCCATACATAGGGACGGTCCAAGAGTTATATTCATCATAGCACACCGTGTTTTAAATGTCAACCCTTTTCTTTTACAATATTTGTGGGACCTCTGTAATTTTTTTGGGTACCAGAGGGAAATATATTTTTATGGAGAACTAGCAAGGATTCTTTGCATGTTCTTGTGGAATATTTTTTATGGACGTATGAGGGCTTAGACTAATACCCCACCCCCGGTACATATAATCTTCACCATCCGGGTGCTATAGGGGTCTGATGGATGATCATACAATAACAACACAATTAAAACTATTAAACAATAAAAAACAAATAAAGAAAGATAAAGACTTATACAATAATACATAAGGCTATATGGGTGTATGAGCCTATGTGTACATGCTACCCCCGTTGGGCTAGTGTTGGGCTATATTGTGCGACGTTAGCCATTCACGTGAAGGCTGATAGTATAGTCATCTATGTTCTTTGATGGGCCTTATATGGCCTTAGGTGAGGTCGATATTCAGCGGTATTGATCATATTGGTGTGTTTTAAGGGGTTATTGGTAGATTGGGTGCGTTGTTGTATTAATGCTATTACCAACAAAACCATACGTAAGTCAACGATACGACCCGTATATCAATATCAAAGCTTATAATATCACCTATAATAAAGGACCATTATAACTACATCTATATATGCTTATATAATAATAGTAATAGTTCTATACTACTCTACGTAATAATGACACTCATACCCCTGTTGTCTGAAAGGATCTCCCTTTTCTTCGGCGATTATATAATACAATGCGAGAATTGTTATTGCAATGTTAGCGTGAGTGTGATAGTATAAGGGTAGGACATTAAACAAAGGGGCACAGCATTATGACAAACCGCACACGAACACAGCTACACAATCAAGCAATAGAAAGCGCATCAGAGCTACTCGCCATTAGTGGTGTATTTAGTGAAGAGCGTCTATCTAACCAACTAACTGCAACATGGAGCCAATAACACTATGAGTCACAATAACCAACTAACAGTAAAGCGCCACCGTAAAGAGTTATCCGATATGATTATAGACATCATGCAAGATGAGAATGTAAGCTTACTACAGGCTTATGTCAAACTAGCCGGCATGGTTACGTCAGATGAGGTCATCAACCTTACAAAAGATAAGATTAAAGAGATGCAATCATAATGATCTGGTTAACAACTGAACTACAACGCATCAAAGCAACCTGGAACAGTGACTGCTCACTATGAGTATCATACAAGTCGCAACACGTATCGCTATCTACATCGCATTTATTATCATCGTCATTGGATCCGTAAGTCTGGGGTTGCTGATCGCACAAACACTAACAGTATAAAAGGAGCCAAGTTATGTTCACATCACTTGATTCAATAAGTATCAGTCTCGCATTGATTGGAATTGGTCTACTGATCATCGCCATCGTGCTAGAAAGACTAAACCTTAAAAAGAAATAGCAATGCGTTGATCGCTCAGATTATTGATCCACCAAGGACAATATGCTAGTGTAAGAGTACGGCCGTGAATGGATAAGTAAATATAAATGAGGAGTATGAAACCATGACTCAACCTTATATCAATCAATCACAAGCTACAGTTAAAACGGAAGCACTCAACAAAGTACTAAGCATTGTATGGAATGAACTAGACGAACAGAAACAAGAGGCAGTGCGACAAGCACTAAGAGACAATAGAGTGAAGGTAGATAACAACGATCAACCATAAATAGCATTAAAGCCCTTCGGGGCTTTTTTGTTTATTTCAAATAAAAGATGACCTTACTATCAACTCATGTATTCAAACTGCCTTACAGGGCCTTAGGATGCGTCGTTATTTCCATTCTGCCGCAGATCAATAGGGGTGGAGATTAAAATAACACGTTTTAGCTTAAAAGATGAGTACTTATCCAACTTAGCATAATCTTTATAAAATCTATTGCATTATGAGCTGATCCGTGCTATTATTAATACATAAGCAAAGACAACCACTGCACCACAACATAGAGCAGTAACAGTCACCAAGCTTATACATCTAAATAAGTAACACGAATAGGGGCAAAGATATTATGGTTAAAAAGATTACAGTTAAGCAGATCAAGACATCAAGCGTAGCAAAGGTATACACCGAAAGCTACAACCCAGACCGAAACAGTAAAGTAAAACCACTAACCACAATTCTATTCTACTAAGAATATAATTAACGAAAGACTAACACAAACATGTACGTAAACTACTACAATAAAGAAACAAAGCGCCAGTACAATAAGAAAGCCCTGATTAAATGGTGCAAGGCAACCCTAGAGGTTACAGTATTATTGGTCATTATGGCAGCATTATCAATCGCATCTAATGCATAAGGGGGAAAAAGATTATGTCACTATCATTAAACTTTGAACCACACTCATACTATATGGGATGGGCGATCAAGTACCACGGTAAGATGACCTGGGATAATCCAGGCAACGAACGCGGCTATATCTGGGAAGCGTTCACGGATGACGGCAATACCTATCAGGTGCTACACATCGAGGCCGACACACTCAAAGAACTTAAAGAACTAATCAAAGAACGGGAAAATAGATAGTATGAAGCTATACATAATCAATGCCACACCGGTACAAAAGGTATTCACCGAACAACAGAACGTGGATAATATCAATGACTATCCAAAGGTGGTAGCCGGTGTACTGAAAGCTAGAGGTATAGACGGGTTTACTATCTATCAAGTACAAGGATACTGGAAAGGTGAGTCAGAGGTATCATTTAAGATTGAGTTAGCTATTGAGGATCAGGTGTTCGTAAGGTCGATTATGCACGATATAGCTATTGAACTACGTGACATGTATTTACAAGATAGCGTTATGTTAACTTACCCAAACAATACAGTGGAGTTTATATAATGGATACATTTGTAGAATCGCAGATCAATAAACTGGGCGAGGCCCTGTCCTATAAGCTAAAGATCACCAGTGAGCACGGTGAAACTATGTGGATGGTAATCGTTCCCGAAGAACTAAAAAAGATTAAGGAAATATTAGAATAATGGATAGCATCGAAATATCAGATATTACTACATCTCGATTGCAAGAATTAGTATCAAGTTTATGGATGCAAGAGGGCATAGCAATAGACCTTGAGGACATACACTATAGCATAATGAATCGCGAGGAATGGATCTACGTAGACAGCGATCTAGTCTATCCAACCGAAGATATACCTGATCAGTTCGGTGTCTACGTCGGTTATGCCGGTGGAGATATGCACTCTAGTCCGGTAGTCACAGAAATTGATCGTATGAGTGAACGGCGCAAGGACAAGGCTAAGCGCTTACTGGATTTGTTCCGGGACACATATGTGTTAATCACTAAAGATATTAATGCATTAACGTCGGTGGAGGTATAGAGATGGCTAACCTAAAGGGTGTACCGGTTGAGAATATAAACGCCGGTATAGTAAAGCTAAAGAGGTTCCCGAACGGCTATGTATTCTGGTACTACATGACCATCAAGGGTGTGGATGTACGTATAGACAAGACACTATATAAAACTATTAAGAAAGTATTGGAGTCGAATAGGATGAATAGGGACGAAGAATCACAAGAGTTGTTCGATGAGGACATGGCGGCAGAGGGTAAAATAATTGACGGGGAGAACCGACAGAATGACCAAGCGCAATAAAGAACTAATCACACCAGAGCTAGGCGCATCATTGATCGCTATTGTCGTATCTATTGTGGCATTATGGCTAGTGCTAGAGAATAAGCCCATCTTATCAGGATATAAAGAGGCTAACTGTCATGTTATCCAATACGAAGATGGCAGTAATGCCTGTATCGTTAAGATGGATGACCGCGACCAGGTTATTAAAGTGTACAAGGCAGCTAGGTAGTTGCCGGCCATACAAGTAAGACACGAGGGTCGTCAACATGATATAAGGGTACTACCTGACTACCTTCGTATCAATTACACATACCAGTACATCATGCAACTAGATCCTGAACTGTCGAAGAAACAGGCAAAACAGGTGTTAGATGCTATGAAAACAACTTACGATCACGTTAAGGGAATTAATGAGGCGATAATTTTAAACCTCGCAAGAGGAGTGAAAGGCGGATTACTATAATGAAGGCAATAACATTTAATGGAGACGAAATTATAGTCGTTGATGATATGATTGGTTTTGTTCCGGCTAATGGTCGCGGAGGCAACACTATAATCATATCAGGGGGTAAACCGTGAGCTATGCAGAAGATTATGGATATGATAGCTATGATCCAGGGGATGAGATTAACGAACAGACCGCCAGAGATATTACCTCGTTGTTATGGGAATTTTTCAGTGACAATAAGGGTGTTAGCTGGGACACGCTAAGTATGTTTGACTTTTATAAGTGGTTAAGAAACAGATAGATTACTAGGACATTCTTTATTCATACATATGCCAGCTACGCGTATTGATTCACATAGATTACAGGGCACAACATCTAAAGCCTGGAGGGTCACAATGTCCTTCCGGGCTTTCTTTGCTCTTGTGGTTTGAGGAGTCTTCTTAGTTTGCTGTACGTGGACATCATAGACGGTGCCTTTGTATACAATCTCAAAGACCATGCCGGTTTTAAGCATGATCTTGAATAGAGGGAATATGTTTTTCTTAAACTGAGTGAGGCTAAGCATCTGGGAATATACTATTAAGCATACCGACTTCGTCTTTGTCGTGGATAGCTTGTAATAGAACCATTAAATTTTTCTTGTTCTCTTCTGGGTTAGTAGCGATAGAGGTTGGTCGGCCGGCTTCGATCTGTGACTGGTTAAACATCTCTTTAGATACGGTAGTAAGGTCTTTAATAGATATGTTGTTCATCTGTTCAATGTGTCGCTTCTGAGTAGCGTAGTCAGCAAAGTCAATAAGTCCGTCATCATACATCTGTTTTACTTCGGCAATCTCTTTGGCTGCTAGTTCTTTGTTGTCTAGCTTTTCCTCTAGTTGTTTGCGAGCCTTGTCTAAGATCTTAGTTGCCTTAGATGTCTCATGCACCACTAGTGAGGTCTTGATCTGCTCCAGAGCTGCGGTGTTACGCTGCTTAATATCAGTGATAGCTGACATACTAAGAGAAATGCCCTCTTGTGCGAGTGTATCAACGATACTAGAATAAGGATCACCCCTAGCAATAAGGGCAACGATTCTAACTTCTGTCTGTGTGTCGATCTTCCGTAGTGCCATTGTCGTGCTCCTGTATTTGGATCTTAATTCTGTGCTTGCCGTCTATACCAACGACCTTTGCCAGTGTGCGTAGTGCATCTATGGTTGAACCATTGCGACCTAGTAACGATGCGATACTAACGCCGTTTGGGTGGATAGTAATAACAGCGCCGTGTTCATCTTGAACGTGCGTTACTGTGGCTTTGTCGCCTAAGATTGTCTTTACCGATCCCTCTGAGAGTTCTATGCTATTCATATGTTAGTATCATATAGTAGTGGATAACTTTCATCAATAGTCTTATTGACTTATGGGTGTGAGTGTGCTATGATGAGAGTATAAAAGAAAGGATGCTATGGAAATGTACTATATGTTAATGCGTAGATCGGTAGCGAATGGATGAGGTCTACACAGCGTCCGAAGACATCAAAAAGGGTGACAGAGTGGTTTTTGATAGGACTGATAAAACTGTTAGCCTGGCTGGTAAAGCTAATATTCAAGTTGCAAGATCAGGTGCTGAAATTGTACTACCTGTCACAAAAATAGCAGACATCCCCAATGCTGACATCATCGAGGTAATGCAAACATTTGAGCAAGTGCTGGATGTAAAGCTTCGACCAGTAGATGAACAGCGAAGATATGCAAAGTTCTTGATTAAGGACTACACAAAAGAAAAGGTGCTTGGTGCCATCATAGCTATTGAAGCAATGAGGGGCAAACCATTCTCGCCTAGCATTACATCACTAAAAGAGTTACATTTTAAATGGGGGAAGCTAGTTGACTTCTATAGACGGAACCAACCACAGCCATCCAAAGTTGATAATTTAGATAATTTAAAGTAGGAGAATATATTATGTGTTTAGAAACAACAAGTTCAGTATTCAAAAAAGGTGATCGAGTTAAGATTTCTGAGTCAGCAGCATTTCACGATAGAATCATTCAAGACACGGGTAGCGAAATTGTTACAGTACTAATGGGTCCAGAAGGCTCAGTGTTTGGTGGCAATTATTACTTTGAAGAAACATACTACATCGTATTTGGCGATCATTTAACATTAGTAGAGGAGGAAAAAGAAGTGAAGACGTTTAAAGTTGGTGACAGAGTTAGGGTGCTACGAAATACCTATTATGATGGAACAATTGATAGTAGTCTTGATCAAGGTTTAGTTGGTAAAGTCGGTCGCATTAAATATGTATCATCCGTTGCTATCAATTTTCCCTATGGTGTTGAGTTCGAGTTTGGCGAGACAGAAGACTTCTCTGCTGACGACCTAGAGTTAGAATCTTCGGTAAAAGTTGGTGATGAGATTGAATTTACTATACTCGACGGAGAAGTTACATTGGGTGGTAAAGTTACTAAGGTTGTAATTGAACCTGTTGTCACATATGTTGACAATAATGGCGAAGAGTTTACTGATGCATTATCTGTATTGTCGGCAGCAGAAGATTTTGAAGTTGTTGCTAACGAACAGGAAAGCGATGAAGTTGAAACTGTTGTGATTAATGGATTGGTATACGACCTTGCTGAAGTGAGTGAACGTCTACAATCTATCGAACCACTTGACCGCGTAGAAGAATAATTTAAAACAAAAGGGGTGAACGGTTATGTATGATGTTGTGATTGTCGGATCAGGGCCAGCAGGTCTATCCGCTGCAGTAAATGCTGCAAGTGAGGGATTAAAAACCCTAGTAATGGATATGAACACTGACTTTGGTGGGCAAGCCTCAACATCTACCATGATTGAGAACTATGCCGGCTTCCCCGATGGTGTAACTGGTCGTGATTTAACTCAGCGCATGTTGGACCAGACATATAAATTTGACGTTGAGTTCATGGCACCGGCACGAGTATGTGGACTGGAACGAGAAGAAGACCGTATTAGAGTCTTAGATGATTCTGGTATGTATGTTGACACTCGATCAGTAGTGCTTGCCATGGGCGTACAATATCGTCGCCTAAATGTACCGAGTGTTGCTAAGTATCTTGGTCGCGGTATCTCTTATGGATCACCAAGTGTCAGTACTAAGTACCGAGGTAAGCATTTTGCGGTAGTTGGTGGAGCTAACTCAGCCGGTCAAGCTGCTATGCATCTATCACAATACCCGGATTCAACAGTGAGACTGATTGTTCGTGGTGATACTATCGAAGACAAGATGAGTCACTACCTTATTGAACGCCTAGAGGCAGCCGATAACGTAACTATCCACTATAATAGTGAGATTACTGACGTAGCTGGTAGTGATAGGTTGACACAAGTATACATTAAGGATAAAATATACACAGAAGGCTTTGATATGGATAATATATTCATCCTTATCGGAGCTATTCCACTCACTAACTGGATGGAAGGTATCATAGAACGTGACGATCATGGATTCTTACTTACTGGACGAGATCTTAAACGATCGGCAGTGAAAGAGTTTGAGAATAGTTGTGGTCGCAAGCCATTTGACCATGAAACATCAATGCGAGGTGTCTTTGCATCGGGTGATATACGAGCTAACTCGGTCAAACGGGTAGCCAGTGCAGTTGGTGAAGGCGCAATGACAATACCAGAAGTACATAAAGCCGTGCAAATAGCACGAGATAGGGAACGAAGTGAAATATTATAGATTGAATTATGAAATCAGTGACTGGTTGCCTAAGGGTTCTATCTGGTACAAGGACGAACAAGGTGTCTGGCAACGTAAAGATGAAAATCACGTAGTGGGTCGTGCAAATATGCCAGTCGGACTGGGCTATTGGTTTGCGAGTATGCTTGAGCAGGAGTCAACAGATCCAAGCGGTACGTATAAAGGCCCCGACATCCTAACTGAAGTCGTCCGGGGCTGGCAGGAGAAGGATTAGATGGCGTCAGTAACTAAAAAGATAGTAAAAATTACATTAGTGGTAATTGGTTTGCCTGTTATTATCCCAGCTTTAATTTTAGTATCGATTTTTCTACTTATATTTGCTGTGTCGAATTGGTTATCTACTGATGACACCTTTAAAGAATCGATCGAAGCCGTATTATGAGTTACAAGTGGCGGATTAAATGGAAAGACTTTAACGAACAGGAACTGATAATCTCTGAAGCACAGGGAAAGTTCCTTAACGAAAAGCTTATCCAGGATGAGAAAGAGCGAGGAGATAGGTTTGTCATCAATGGCATCCCTTATCTCTATAGTTCCATTAACAACGTAGAGCCTACTACTCAAAAAGAAGATAGTGATATTAAGTCACTTATGGCTGGTACGGGAGCTGAGCTTACTTCTGGACCACTGATCGATAACGAAGGGCTCGTTGTTACTAACTGGGTCAAGAAATTGGTAAGTAGTAAAGAATATGAGGGATACTATGCTAGGCATCCAAGTTATTACTCACTGGATCGTACAGATAATGGTGGTATTTATATCGCGTTTCGTAGAGTTGAGCAGATTAACAGCGAGCGTCCTAGTGACGTCGAACTATGTACAGAACAAGAAGCTGAGAGACTATGGAAGTATTCAACAGCAGTATAAAAAGTGATTGACTTTTAGAACAAAGTGTGCTATATTGAATACAGATAAGGATTGCTATCGGTCATATTGCCACAAGGCATTCGACGAGTTCGACCGATACCTTATCTATAGTGTCGGGAATTGTATCGATTAAGTTCGGCTTGCCCGGCACTCGTAGGTAAAAAACACTGAAAAGCTTTTAGCGAAGTATATGGTCAAAGCGCCGGCCGATAAAAACAGCGCAAGGAGCCAGTGACACTCCAGCCTACACCAAGAACTTTTACAATTCAATTTACAATGTTGGCAGTGAGTGTCTGAACTTCCTGGGCACAGGATAAATGACTAAATGAAGAGTAAGTAGCGGTGCCCTATTAATGAACAACTGCAGAAAGTAGTTAATAGGTAGCCTGTGGTAAATTCGCTATATCTCGTTGCCGACATTGTGAACTGAATTATCGTATATTAACACGGGGTTCCTCCCTTAAAGAAACACAGGAGTAATTACCGCCGTTTCGACCCGACTGCCGGTTGATCATTGGCAAATCAAAAAGGGGGTCTGTGTGAATATAGGATAAGGGTATAATAAATAAGGAGATCGCTATGAATGGAACTGGACTAGAAGAGACACTGGAGACTAACTAATGCCCGACACCAACACACACCCAGAGCAAGAGAGCCTACGGGCTAAACTTGAAGCACTCGAGTACGAAGGCGAAGATGTATTTGAAGATGTACGTGTAATTGATATGGTCATGCACCTTATCGAACAAGACTGTGAACAGGCGGCAAGGGAGGTGGAGGCGGATATGTCTGTATACATGGAGCCTGGTCGTTACCAAGACTACAAAAACCATCGAGATGCGACATTCCAAAATGATCAAAGAGTAAATGGAGAGGTTTTATAATGAGTGCTGAGTTTGATCCACACATGCTATACACTGATAGTATTCGTATCCACTCCGTCACAGAGATGACAGAAGATCAGGTGCGAGCCAAGGCGCTGCAGTATAAGAAAGCAGAACGTGATGGAGTTTTGCAAGGTAGGCAAGAAGAGGAGCGAGCAAGGTTGTTTGGTCACTTCTTGTTTGAACTATCTATGCAGGTATCAGAGCGTGAACAATTAGAGAAACTAATGGAGACAACTTAATGGTTCAAATTATACAGATAACATCAAGAAGTCATAATATTTATGGCCTAGACAACCAGGGTACAGTTTGGATTCTATCATTTCCTGAAATAGAGACACCTCGTGACATTAAATCCCATCCCCTATGGATTAAGGTAATTGATTCTCCTGGGGTAAACGCATAATGGGCGCACAAACGATTAGAGTACCTATCACCGTTAAGCTTTTTGACAACAAAAACAATGAGTTGATATTCAGTTCATCTTCTGCAGTAAAATCGAAAATTAGAAATCTTACCTCTGAAGCTCTGGCGCAGAATGAAGATAAGGACGTTACAGGAATAGCTACTCTTATGTATAGCCGTAAAGAAGATAGCTGGAATCAATTTGCATTCTACACTATTGAAGAATTTGACGAGAAAATAGCACCAGTATTAGAGATTGGGCTACTACGAGAATTAAAAGCATCAGGAATGATGGAGAAGAGTTACCTCGGATGAAACTATGGTTACTAAAGCATAAGTTTTCATTCAGGGATGAAGATCGGCCCTACTTTGGAGTTGCCGGTGACGATCATATTGTTGCCGTAGTTGAAGCAGAAGATGCCGTAAAAGCGTTCATGAAGATCTACCCTGACTTAATGTCACCTAATATGGATGAGTGGGAGATCACAGAAATTAAAGTAACTGGCAAGTCGCACGTATTAGCGCTTGCTTATGGGATGTACTAATGAATAAGAATACAAAAGAACTACAGGGCGCTACAGCTGAGCACTGGATGGATAAGGCATTACGACAACGTAAGCCTATCAATCTACCAGACAACATCATTCGCATTGGTGCTGATGCACTGTTAAAGATGAACACTTACCGCAACCAACTACTAGGAACAGACATCTCGCTACATGAGTTGGCACAGATGTCGGATGAAGAGAAGTAATGAACAGGATCGTTGCTGCTGCTATAGAAAAGAACGGCGTAGTATTTACGGGAACTCGACATGGTAATATTATAAGAGATATGGTTATTACAAAATTCATAACTGACATGGATAATGATTACGTAGAGCAACACGAGCAGGGATTTATCGACTTAAACGGTGAATTTTGGAATCGTGAACAATCTAGGGATATTGCAGTAGAAGCTGGCCAGGTATCAAGGGACCATAAAACATTGTATAGCGAGGACCTTTGGTAATGGGAAAGATTTTCCTAAAAGACGGTAGGGTACTGGATCTTACAGAAGACCAGTCGCTCTATCTGGCGAGAATAACAATGTTTATCCCAAATTTCAAGACAATCAAGCTTAATGATGAAGTGTTTACGCTCAAAGATATAGATCATGAAGCTTGGGCCAAGGCGCAATTGCCTCAGCAAACAGGTATGGGGTTGGATGTAGAGGTTGTGGATAACCGACCGATGAAAACTAATCAATAAAGGAACTGTATGAAAGAAGAATTTGAAGAAGTTGTTAAGTCCGTCTATACTGACGGAGAAATCTCTGGTGAGGATTTCATAGGTTCAGGGTCCAGGGACTACAATACTATCATAGATGAAGCGGTTGAAAAACTATTAGCCACTGTGTATAAATATGATGGTGGTCCAAGTGAATAATGTTATTGACTATTAACGCAATGTGTGCTATACTGAGAGTATAAATAAGAAAGGGTATAAGAAATGTACGACATCCAAGTAGAATTGTTCAAAGGAGAAGATTCAATTGCGTTCGACGAGATCTTTGATGATCCAGGGGACCGTGAATTGCAAAGTGTATTGTATAAATCAGCACCTGTTCTTGAATCAGGTAAAGCAGATCGTATTGTTATTTACATCTCAAACGATGGTGAGCTACTAGACATTATGGACATCTCGGCAGCAGCCTACGATGTCAAAGAAGTGTATGGAGCTATCGAAGAAAAGACAAACGGTATCCTCTAATGCCAAACAAAGTAACATCAATTACATTGACAGCTACGATTCCTACTGCACAGTATGCGAATCTACAGCCATCAATTACAGTAGAGGTTGACGATGATGTTGAAGGTGCTAAGAAGACAGCACTGGAACACATCGTTGGCATCAGCCAGAAGTATGCAGAGGAGGGACGAGAGCTAGAAGCTAAGTCACCTATGCCGGTTGAACTAGAAAAAGTTGAGAGTCCTATGACAGGCGGAGTTGCCTACAAAGACCAATGGCACCATTTCTGGACAGCTGATGGTCGTCGTTACCTAAGTGCATCACGATTTGCAAGTAAGTTTGTAGAACCGTTCCCAGCCCACTTCATCCTTCCTAAGATGGCTAAAGCCTACGGCGGAACAGAAGAACTGCACCAAGCTATCTGGTCACTCAAGGGTGACGTATCGACATTGTTCGGCAAGGCAGTACACGCAGGCATCGAACTATACGGACGACACCACGAGATGGGTGCAAAGACTGGTGCCAAAGAGGGTATCAACAAGGCGCTTACTGATCAGCCACACATCAAGAAGATCGTAGAAGATTTCTTTAATGGGGATGATGTTCATAAACCCGGATTTGATAGTAGGCGTATCAATGAGGATGCTGAATATGAAGTACAAATCATCGACGAAAAGAATGCACGTATCGCAGAAGTTGACCGAGTTAAGTTTGTTAACCGAGAAAAGAAGATTATCCGCATTCAGGACTACAAGACTAACTTCGATGTCCTCGCTAAGGAAAAGATGTTAGCACCATTTGAAGCAATGCCAGCTAATCAGCTATCTAAGTACTGGCTACAGCTAAGCTTTGAAGCAGAGATTGCTAAAGAAGCCGGCTATATCGTACAAGGTTTGGATATCTTCCACCTAACAGTTGATGGATGGGTAACTTATAGCAGTGAAGTAATTGATATTAAGGAGGCATTATAGTGAGTAAATTCAAAGTTGGTGATAAAGTTGTTGTAAACGGTTCATCTATTTCGGGTATGAATCAAGGTAATGGTCGTGTTGCGGTAATCGATAAAGATTACAATGATGGTGACTATCGTGTGCAATTTTCAGAAGGATTTGGTGGAGTATTTAATAATAGCTTATTAACATTATTAGAGGAGAAAAGCGTGAGTAAATTCAAAGTTGGTGATATTGTTACTGGAACGAGAGGCGGACAAGTCCTGAGTCGCGGTAGAACCGCTGAGATTATAGAGGTTACTGATTCAGGATATCATGTTAAGGCTATGGGTGAAAATCCAGCCAATTCTCACCCGGGACAAACCTGGTATGATAGCGAATTAAAATTAGTAAAGGAATATAAGAAGAGTATGGATAATTTACAACAAGGTGATGTATTGGTGAGTGATAACTCATACAAAGATGATTTGGTTTTCCAGGGTAAAATTGGTGATATGTTCGGTTTCATTGAAGATGATAGTGATAGTACCGCCGTTTGGCTCAGTAAGACGGAGCTAGAAAATTCTGGCTACAAACTTAAAGATGCAGAGTCAGAACAAACAGAAGTAACCCTTGAAGAGATTGCTGACAAATTCGGTATCGATGTTAAGGAACTAAGGATCAAGGAATAATATGAGTAACTTCAAGGTAGGTGATATAGTTGAACTTGTGCAGAATTATGGATCATTCAAGATTGGTGACAAAGCGAAGGTTATTGGTGTAAGAGATTCTTATAGTACTACTGAGAACGGGTTACTTGAAATTGAAAATGACTCAGGTAATACTGCGGGTATATTTGGTTCGCGAGTGAAGCTTCTTAGCGGACTGTCCAGAGGCGATGTACTTGAAGCAGACGACGCTAGGTACACAAAAGAAGTCTTACACGTACTGCCCGATGGTATCGTTGTCACACAAGATTCCGATGACCTAGAGATTCACGCATATGCCAATGAAGCAGAATTGCTGGGTGACGGTTGGAAAAAAGAGACGACAGCCAAAGAATACACGCTTAAAGAAATTGCAGACAAATTAAATATTGACGTAACTGATCTCCGCATTAAAGAATAAGTCGGGGAAGAAAGGAGAATTATGAAGAAGCTAAACATAGATACTAAGAACATTTGGAATACAACAAAGGCTCTTTTCACCACAGCTATGTGGGCAGGATTCATTGTCGTATCTTTCTTTACCGCGCTAACACTTCGTGGCGATATCGATCTTACGCCAGTAGCTGATGGTATCCTCGGAAGCCTACAGGGTGGATTTGGACTAGCAGCACTGGGTATCATCGTGTACACAGGTCAAGTCAATAAGAACAACAAGAAATAAGTAAAGGAATAAATAATTATGAGCGAAGCAGTAGACCCTAAAATCAAACTAAGCGGATTAAAAGTAGTATTCGCTAACCTAGAAGATGAAGGATTCGGCAAGAGCATCACTATTGATGCAACTGACCAATCAGTACAGGACCAGATTTCTGAATGGGTAAAAGCAAACAAGATCGGTAAAAACAATCCCGGTGTTGCTAACTTTAAAGAATATGAAAAAGATGGAAATAAGACGCTTCAGTACGCATTCCGTATCAACGACTACACTAAATTTGCTGGTCTTAACGGACTAACAGAACAGAACCTAGGCTACGGTGCTACGGTTTCAGTTGTTGCACAGGCATTTGCCTATGATAACAAGTTTGGTAAGGCTACATCAGCAAGTCTATCAGCTGTACTTATCGAAAAGGCAGCACCTACATCAGCTGACGGCGATCTATCAGATCTACTTGCTGAACATGGTGAAAAACCCGGAGATACAGTATTGTTACCAGAAGATTTTAAAGATGATGCACCTATCAACCTCGCCGATATTCCTTTTTAATTAGGAGAATAAGATGCCAGAACTAGACTTAAATAAAGTACAGGAAAATATTGAATCTCTAAAGGGTAAGATATGGACAGGACAAACAGAGGCTACTGAGGCATCTGACAATTCTAATGATGAGACTCTGAGTGTTACGTTGCTTTCAATAGCGCGTAACAACTCAGCCCTCGGTCAGAATGCCGCAACAGCTAAAGCTATCGCTAGAGATATGAAACGAGTAGTGGATGATCTGAAAAAAGAGCGTGAAGTTCTTATAGCAAGACTTACATTACTGTATTCACAAGACAACCCTGTCGGTAAAAGTGAAGCAAGAGCTAAGGTAGAAGCGGCAAAAGAGTATAAACCCTTGATTAATGATGCCTTTGAGTTGTATAATAGTACCCAGTTAATTGCAGACCAGGCAGACGATCTCACCTTTAGGACGGATACTTTCCTACGAATGGGTCAGACACGCGTAAGCCTGATTAAATCAGATAAACGATAGGATACTTTTATGGCGAATAAATCGCTGGAGCCGGACCCCACAAGGTTCATCGAAACACCCCTTAACAAATACTACGGAGTAGAGGAAAAGGTTATTTACCCTCATATTCTATTTGTAATAGGAATACTAATAATAATCGGATTGGCACTACTACCCACATGAATATATGGATAGGCGCAAAGTTCCCTAGCCTGAATGAATATATTAATGCTGAACGGCGTAATAGATTCCTCGGGGCTAAGATGAAGAAAGAATGGACAGAGCTAGTAAGTGTCGTAGCCCAGAGGGAAGACATTCCAGACGATGGCTGGATGGACAAGGAATACCCTATAGGTATAAAGTTCATCGTACACGAACAGAACACTCGCAGGGATATAGATAACGTATCAGCAATGGTAGCCAAGACCTGTCTCGATGGATTGGTTAAAGCCGGTATATTGCCAGACGACTCACAGAAGTACATTAATAAGATTGAGTTCGAGTTTGTTATCGACAAAGATAATCCGGGTGTAGAAATTATATTATAAGAAAAGGAATAGCATGGAATTTATAGCAGTAGCATACACATTGTGGGCGATATTCAGCTTCGCATTAGTGTTCTTGATCGGACCTGCCTTTATTGGTAAGGAAAGAGCGGATAAGAAATTTACAGTAGGTTGGTACATCTTTACGGTTATCGATACCGGATTAACAGCATTCTTGCTGTGTAATGCGTACCTATAATGGCAACTGATTTTGCGGGAAAAGAAATCCTACCCGGTCAGTTCGTAGTACAGGCAGCAGCCTCCGGTCATCACAAATACCTAAAGGTTGGAGTAGTCCTGGAGGTCATCTCTAATAACGAAGTAAGGGTGCAATCAGAAACTAGACCAGGAATTGTTACCTGGGTTCAAAGCCGATTGATGGTGTTACCAGACGAAAGCTTTGTTGACGAAAAGAGAGCGCTTCAGCTAAAGAAAATTTACGAAGAATGGAAATTGAAAAATGCCTAAGATTGAAGTAACTTATTTCAACGACATAGCCGATGAGGTTAAGAAGATAGAATCAGCTATGACTTATATCAATGGAACCAAACTAACTAAGGATGCGGTTATTATCCTAGTAAAGGCCTCTACTGGTGAGAACAAGCGCACAATTGAGAATGTACTCTATGGATTAGAGACAATCGGAAAGTACTTGAAAAAATAATGCCTAGAGTAACAATATTAGACACAGGAAACTCACTAGATGGTGAGAGCGCAGCAAAGTTATGGGTGGACAATCGTGCTGACCTATATGTAGATACAGATGGTATTCGTAAACTCATCGGTGGTGGAACTGACAAGTTGGTCCTTGCCATCCGAGATACTATTATCATCAAGGCCTTACGATCTAAACGAAATATTATCGTAGGTGGCAACAACAATCAACTAGAGCAGATCGAACGTATCGCTGAAGTAGTTGAAGCACAGGATCTTATTGATCGACAAAATGGTGAAGAGGATACTGTTAAGTATACCTGGAAAGTAAAGAGGTTTTAATATGGGACAAGTAAACTATAGCTCATCGGCATCATCATCTGCATCGAGTGGAATAGGATTCACTGGTTTGTTAACAATTTTATTCGTTGGACTGAAATTAACTGGTGTTATTAACTGGCCATGGATCTGGGTACTGTCGCCTATCTGGATTGGATTCTCCCTAGCAGTTGGGATCGTAATCCTTTTCCTGATCGTTGTTGGCATCGCTATACTTTGGGACAAAAATAAGTATGGACGCTAAGACTAGAGCCGCACGAGCAGAAGAGATGATCTATATCACTCGCAAGGAATACCAAGAACTGACTGAAATTAAGGAAATATATGACAGAGCTACTGCCAAAGAGCACGGAACAGAACGAACTAGCGATAACGGAACCGGAACTGTTGACAGTGATGGAAGTGTTGGAAGCGATGCAACCGATAGAACTGAGAGCACACAAACTTAAGATGCTGCATGAGATCTCAGACCGAGAAGCAATAGTAAGAATGATTAATGACACCCTTGATGGGTATGGAGTAATTTAATGGATAGTAAAGAAAACGCTATCAAGAACATGGCCAAACCAGAACAGCTTGATATAGAAAAAGAACTAGGTAAAATTACCGGCATGGACGAAGTAGAAGAGGGATACCAATACACCCGTATCGACATTGTAAAGATCGCATATATGGCAATGATTATTGCACGACGTCAGATGCAAGCAATGAGTCAGGTAGTATCAGCACCACTGCCGCAGAAGCTATACCGTACTCGTAAGAGCCACAAAAGCATGGACTTCATTGCTAAGAAAACCGGAGTTCCTCGTAAGCCTAAGTACATTGCTTTGTACGACAAGCTACTCGCAGCACAACAGAACTTCATGAAAGCGCAGGCTAACTTTGAAGGACTGGCCAAAGAACTTACTCCTAATGAACAGCTGGAGATTAGGGGACTACCAGTTCCTACCAACGCATTAGCAGATAAACCGATTCTGGCGTAGATTAACACCTTACAGAATTGAAATTTTAAACGAAAGAAGAAAAGATGAGCAACTACCCATTTGGCGCTACACAGGCGCAAACTCAACTAAGCCGTGAACCATCAATTGAAGCAGAGTATTATAAATCAATTCCAGTAGATCGAGCAGATCAAGCCGGTAGTATCAAAGGGCAAGCACCGATCTTTGCGTCAATCGCCAACAACGATGAAATGATTTCATCCATAGAATTGCAATTAGAATCATTAAAAGAACGTACAGCCCCAGTAAGCAACCGCGAACCCACCCCAGAACGAGATGATCCGTTGTATCGATCGGGTGACTCTAATGTAGCTGGAGCCATCAACTCGCAGGGGTATCGCCTATCTAGCATTAGCGATACAATCGCAAAGCTTATCCGAGAACTAGAAATTTAGTATTGACTTCCCGTACAATCTGTGCTACTATGGATAATAGAAATGAAGATTATTATAGCGGTAGCGGCCTTGTTGCTTTGCAGCTTAGCCCTACCAACAGAACGGGAAGAATCTACAGTAGCTGAAAAGCCTACTGCCGTTGAAGTTAAAAAAGAAGCTGAGCCAGTACCAGAAACTCCAGTAGCTATGGTATCCGAACCAGCTCCAGCACCTGTCATTGAAACGCCAGCCCCCGTTGTACTAGACAATGAGACTATTATATGGAACTTCCTTATAGCTCAGGGATTTACTAGGGAACAGGTAGCTGGTGTGATGGGTAACTTGCAACAAGAGCATAACTTTAATACATCAGATGAACCGGGTGGATTAGGAATAGCCCAGTGGATAGGTGCTCGTAGAAGCAACTTAGTCGCTAAAGGCAATCACCTAGACTTGAATGTTCAGTTGAACTATCTGATGGAAGAGTTAAATGGATCTGAGTATAGAGCTAAGGCTGCTATACAAGCAAGTACGACAGTAGATCAGGCTACAATCGCCTTTCAGAATAAGTTTGAACGATGTGGCCAATGTGAGCAGGGAACGAGGATAATGTACGCCTATAAAATATTAGGACGACATTAGTACAGTGGTGCTATACGCCTTTTCACTGGGTTTTGTATAGTTAAATGATGAGAACAAACACCAGCCACTACCTTATACCCAAACCCCCTATTCGATAGTGCGTCTGTCCTCCTTGGCGCACTATCACCTTGAATTTAAAATGTTGATAATAAAACAGATGTAGTGTACTGGGATGCACGCATAGTGGTGAAGATCAGGTTCGAGTCCTGACGTCTGAAGGTAGATCGATATACCCCACCTTATTATCAACATTGTGAATTTAAGAATTAATTAAGAATGGAAAATATGGAACGAGAAGTTAAAATGTTATTCGTTGACCTTGAAGTATCAAGGGACGTCGTTGAAGGATACGGCAATACTTGGGAATTTAAGGTCGTCAAGACAGTTCGACACCAAGAGTTAATGAGTTACGCATATAAATGGCAAGGTCAGAAGAAAATCCACTACGCTGATCGTCACCAGTTCGATACGTATAAAGAGTTTGTTCAGTCTCTGTGGGAAAAGTACGACGAATCTGATATTGTAGTAGCGCATAACGCTAACCGATTTGACAACAAGATGGCTAACCGATTCTTTATCAAAGAAGGACTCACCCCACCATCACCTTATCGCAGCATCGACACCTTACAGATTGCAAGAAGTTACTTTAAGTTCCAATCTAACAGCTTGAACAACCTAGCTGAATATCTTGGACTTGGTAGCAAAGAGAAGATTACTTATGCCGATCTTGAAGCGGACTTCATGTCAGATAACCCTAGTATGAAGACACGACGAGCAATGAAGAAGTACAATATTCAGGACATCGTTCTACTAGAAGCTATCTACATGAAGCTACGCCCTTACGTTAAGAACCACCCGAACATGGCTATTATGTCACAACGACCAAACAGCTGTACGACTTGTGGTGCTACCACCGGTATCCAGTCAAGGGGCACGACAGCAACCAACAGTGCCGTCGTTAGAATCTTCACTTGTACAACCTGTGGTCACTCAATGCGTCTACGTATCAAGGATAAAGATGATGGACAAAAGAAGTCAGTATACGTTAATATATAAGGTCTAAACTAAAGGAAAACTACATGATTGAACAATTTGCAGCATCAACAGAATCGCCAGAAAAGAAAAATCTGGCGAAGGAACTCTTGAATGATGAATTAACTTTAGAGCAAAAGCTAGAACTTATTGATCAAGCTATGGCCGATCGTGTAGCAGAGGCTCGTGACGAAGCAGAGAACCTTGGTATTCCTTATGTGCCAGTTGATCCATCAGACGCCTTCCAGTGTATCGGATGTCAGTAGTGAAGGTAACGGTATACGGAACAACTAACTGTGCGTTTTGCAAAACAGAGCGCCAGTGGTTGGACCGAGAAGGCGTTGACTACGAATACGTCAACCTCGATGAAGATGAACAAGCCCGTATGTTTATGCATCAAACACTCGATATCACCACCGTACCTGTGACAATGGTGACTCGTAAACCAGAAGATGTAGAAATAGTACTAGGATTCGATAGATTAAGATTAGCAATGGTGATTGGATTATAATGAGCGGAACCAATACTGTTTACCCTATGATGACAGACGAGGACAAGGATAGGGTAAAGGAAATAATGGAAAAAGAGTATGGTCTTAAATTCTCGCAAGACTTCACGGAGATAAATGGTCCAATTACATTGGTTATCGGCGAAGTCGAGATAAATGATACAAGCTCTTGACAAGTAAAACATCACAGTATATACTGAAAAGGCATATAATTAGGAGACTAAGATATTGGAAAGCCCCGATACAATATTATCTCTTAGAACAAAGGGGAATAAAAAAGACACCGTAATTGGTGTCTTTTAATTCGTATTTATTTGTTTGTGTTATCGGCGTGGAATAGAGATTGCTGTTGCGATAGCCAAGATGACTGCTGCAATGAATCCCACGACCGCTGTTACCTGCAAGAGGATCAATGGCAATGCCACGACAATTGATAGGAACAGAATCGCTACTGCGATATAGAGAACTACAGCTGCTGATTGTACCATTATTAAACCTCGTTTCGTTTAAAGTAAGCGGCTACGAATGCTACAATTGTAGTAAATGCAGAAGCAACCTCGGCCGGCACTTCGATATTAAAGATTGCACCCACTAGGTAGATTGCGAATACTGAAATAGCACCAGCGATACCAGCAGCAGCTACTTTATTGGTAGGCGCAGCAGTAGGCTGATCTGTTAGTTGTGTTGACATTATTTCTTTTCCTTTAACTTGTTGATTATATCTGTTACTAATTTTACCAGCTTTTCGTACAAGCTTCCAGTGTCTGGTTTATTGGTACCTGCATCGGATTCGTCAGGCGCTGTCGTGCCAGGATTATCAGGGGTCATGTTTTCAATTTCGCCTTCTAGGTGTACAATGCGAGCATCCTTCTCCAGGATTTCTTCTTTCAAAGTTGCAATTGTAGCATCATCTGATACGTTGCCATCAATGAGAATCTGTAGTTGACCCTTAGCCGCATCCCTATCGACACGAGCTGCGTTAAGCTCATTACGCGTATTGTCTAGTTCTGCTTGTAGGTTAGCTGCATTGGCGCTTTGTGCTTGTAAGCTAGCCCTACGCTGTGCATATTCACCACTAGCACGTAAGTCGGCAACTACAAAGTTAGTTGAGTACTTTCCTACATAGTGATCAATAGCACCTTGGTCTGGTGCTCTTCCTAATAGGTCATCGTATAATGCTCCTAGTACGTCTCGTGAAATCATGTCGTCGTCGCTTCCTTGCTGAGGAGTCTCTACTCCTACGTTATATGGTGCTGGATTAACTCGTCCCGCAAATCCATTATTGAAATTAATTGGTTTACCGATAAACTCAAAGTGTAGGTGTGGTCCGGTAACACCACCCGTCGATCCACTGTAGCCGATAAGTTGACCTTGAGCAACTGATTGTCCTCGGCTAATTACGGTACTTGTCATGTGGGCGTATCCTGTGTAGACATCTCCGTGATCGATGATGGCTGCAATGCCGGCTACTGCACCCATCCATGAGTTATTTTGTCCCCAGCCCTCGAAGTTAACCACTCCGGCTCGTGATGCATAGACTGGTGTACCATTTGGTACCGCTAAGTCCATGCCATTATGTCCTTTTTGTCCATACTGTGCGTAGTATGACGCGTTACCACCAAAGTTCTGTGAGATGGTAAAACTCTTTACTGGCCAGTTATATAGTGCCATATTATATCTCCGTTATCTTTGTTTCCGTTTCTTTACGTTCATTTCTTAACTGTTCATTTCTTATATGCAAGGCTTCGACTAGAGCATTCTTTTCATCCATAGCAACTTGCATCTTTTCGATCTGTTCACGCAATTTCACAATGATCTCTTCCCTTTCACTCGCGACTTCTCGTAGTCTTACGTTCTCTTCCCTAAGGCCATCGTTCTCTTCGCTTGATAACTTAATAAGTCGTTCGTAAGCAGAGAATGCCTTTTCGTCTTTTGTCTTGCCAATTCGCCCTTTTTGTATTCTAGCTGCAGATACGGTCGCGATTCCAGCTATCAGGGCGCTGATAACTATCGGTCCAAGTATTGGATCAAACATCTTTCTTGTGTAGCCCTCCCCTCGGTGGGAAGAAGAATATAATCGCTAGTGCCTGGAAGTAGCCTAATGCAGACCAGAAGACAGCCATTATGAGCGTTCCGCCCTCGTTGACTCGGTATAATGATGCGATAGTCCACAGTACTTTAGAGAACATTCCAGCCATCATAAGATAACGGATCTGATCCCACCTTCGAGTGGCGATGCTAAACATCATACCTAAACCTAGTAATACAAAGAAACCAGACCAAACATGGAGGACTAGCTCGTTAGGAGCTATAACGGGAAAAAGGGTGGGTTCCCACAGAAATACACCAATCCCTAGGATGACGTTGAGAACTGCAAAGCCTGCAGAAAACCAGAACGCAGGAGGATTGACCCTTCTGAGTCCGGGCCTAGCGGAGAGTATTTTGTGTTTAATCATAGATTTAGTAGTCATAATTTATATTACTTTTATATTGACAGCTTTTCGGGCTTATCGCAACTGTCTATTCGCCCTTCAATTTTTCATCAATGAAGTCAGAGATACCGTTTCCACCAGTAAGAGTACGACTAAGCGTGTTTACTGAACCAACTACTGGGATCGCGTTAAGCACTGTACGGGTATTAACACCACCATATTTGTTAATAGGGTTAAGTGGTGAGTTTAATCCACCACGAACCTTGGAGTTCTGGTTCCATGGGTTAACGAGGCTGAATCCAGTAGGGTCTGTCGATGCAACTGAATCACCAATGGTAGGCGCTTCTTTTTCATTACCAAGTGCCGTACTTGTAGTAGATGCCATACCATCCCAAGCGAACTGGATAGCAGCAGTAGCAGCCCACATAGCAGATAATGCAGCAACACGCTTAGGACCGCGAAGACTAGATAGACCTTTAATAGTCTTATCAATCGTTTTGACGTTATCTTCGACGAGTTTAATGTGTGCATTAATGACTTCAGTAGTAGGTGCATCTGGACCACCCTTACCATCTTTAACTGCAGCACCGACATCTTTTAATCCCTTGAGGTATGCTTTGTATTCACCACGCATATTAGCAATGCTAGTAGCACGAGGATCACCACGTTGAATAACGTCTAATGCACGAGCATCTTTAATCTGGGCAGTATCACGAATGTAGTTGCTTACTCCTAGTGGGAATCGCATAAACATTGTGATTGCACGTTTAAATGCCGAGCTATCACGAAGGAACTCAGGACGAGCTAGGGAGTTAGCACCAAAGGCAGTGTTATTAACCTGGATATTGCCAGTACGTTCAGCGAATGCAACAGCTTCTGGGTCTTTAAGTGCAGTCTTGACGGCTTCTTTGGGAGTTTTACCTGCAGCAATAGCCTCGGTATAAGCTTTACTTTGAGAGATACCCTGTGCAAATGCCTGTCGGAATGGAGCTTGAACTGATTTCTGTTCTGAGAAGCGGTTGATGTCGTACTTACGGGCAAGTTCACCGGCACCACTACTTCGCAGCATCTCACCGGCACGAGTCGCAGGATCTGCGCCACCAGCAATGTCACCAGATACTGTTTGTTCACCGAACCAGATGTTCTTGTCTACAATCTTAAGATCGTCTTCATCAAATAGCTTAGCTACTGAACGACCTTCTGGAGTAATATCAGCTGCAGCGAGGAGCTTCTGGGTAAGTGCAAACGCGGCATTCTTTGGGTTATTCCAAAGGAAGGCGCTATAGATGTTATTCTGCAGCCCCTTAATCCACTTATCGGCTGTGCTTGATGATCCTTGAGAGATACCGTTAGCTAGCATGGTGTTGAGGTACTTAATACCGTCATTAAACTGACCTGTATTAGCACGAACATAAGCTGGTACTGTTTCGAGTGCATCAGCAAAGTCGTCAAGTACGGGGGTAAAGGCAATATGATTAACCATTCCGTCTACGTAGCGAGGCAGGACCTCTAAGATATTGTTGTTGGTAAGTTCTGGTTTTTCATCAAGTGTACGTTCCATTGCGTTACCAGAGACAACACGAGTCTTCTTATCCGTAAGCCCGTTAGCGAGGTAGCTAGGTGCTTCTGAGTAATCTTTAAGCATTGTCCATGGTGAGTAGTCTTCTCGCACCGGCATACCAGCATCGATCATGCGTTGTTTTATGTTGTCAAATACTGAAACGATGTTGTCGTATAATTCGCGAGTCTGTGGGTCGCTGATATATTTCTCTACGTTAGCACGATCTTCAAGTGCCTTAACGATGTTCGCGCCGGTTTGGATACGAGCAGTCTCTGTTTTGCCTGAGATGTTCTTGGAAAGCTTTTGAACATTGATCATTGTAGGGCGGAGTTCAGTCTTGATGTCTAACTTAACTTTACTGCCCCGGATTAACGATTCAGCCGTTCGAGCACCTGCTTCACCAAGTGTACGCGTAGCATAACCAATAGAGTCGCTTAGGTAGCGACCAATAGATTTAGTGGTTTTCTCTGATGCATCCGATCCGACTTTACCTTGAGTAAGATATGTAACCGCTTTGGCCACTTCTGGATCAAGATCATTAGTATTAAGGCCGATTTCGTCGGCTAGTTCTTTATTCACATTACCAATAACAGCAAGTTCACCTTCTTTGGCAGTCTTTGGTTTACTAGATTTAACCTGTCCAAGTGCTTCGGCAGCACGTTCTTCTGGAGTAAGTTTCATACTAATCTCACCAATATCCGCAGTAGGGGTAACTTCAGCGGCCATTGCTGGTTGTCGAGCTGGTTCTTTGGGTGTTGCACTGGTATTTGATGAACCCCGAACAGATCCATCTGCATTAATATCTAGCGCAAAATCTTCTACACTATCGGCTACTTTCCCGACGATACTCCGCTTGTCATACTCCGAAGTTCTTCGATCCGCTCCGTTGAATCCACCGCCCTCTACCTTGCCATAAAATTCGTTTAGTCTTTTCAGTGCGTCTGGCTTACCAAAGAAGTTGTCTATCTTGTCAGCAAGTTTGTAAAGTATGTCAACAAATCCACTCGGAAGTCCAGATACATTAGCATAATGAGCAGCCTTGTCAGCTAAACTAAGACTACCTCTTGTTTTACCATCTTTCAAGAAGTCGATAAACCTGTTGGCAATTTCTTCTTCTGCGGCTACGCGCCAGTTAGGACGATAACCCTGTTTTGCATATTTAGAAACCAAGCTAGCTTTACCACCAGCTGATTTAACAGCATCACTGTACAGGCCCTTAATTTCATCATCTGACAGGAATTGCCCAATAGCTTTATGGATTGATTCGTGATTATATGTATCTAATTGAGCATCACCCTTCGCCAAACGAATCATGTCATCAGCATACCGGTAATCACCAAGCGTACCGTCTTTTTCTTTTTCGGTATACATAACTCTATCATCATCAAATCGCTTACGATGTATAGCTACAATATCATTTAATTCTTCGGGCACCACTGTGGCATCTTGCTTCGTACCAGAAATAATGTCAGATGCCCTGTTCTGAGGGGTGGGCTCAGCAACCTTGAATACACCAGGCTTACGCTCTAGTGGTACAACAGTTTCGCTTGGAACGTCAACAAAGCTAAGTTCTGCATTGTCATCACGACCATTAATCCAGTTAGATAGTCTGTCTGGATCTTGGAAGTAGTTAGTAGAAGCTTGATCAGTATTGTCGTTTGTCTGATATAGACGAGTAAGCCCCTCTTGTAGAGGAGTTTGATCAGATTCAGCTTTAAGCGCTTCAACCTTAGCCTGCGTAGGTGCATCAACAGGAGCAAATGAAGCCGGCACATCAGCAGAAATAACCGGAGCTTCTGGTGTTACTATTTGTGCAGCATCTCGTGAACGTAGGTATTCCGCTGGGTTATCAGAAACTGCAGCAGCTTCAAGGTCGTTAATTGGATTCTGGCCAGGAGTTATGGTGTTAGAATCAACAATTGGGCGTTCTGGAGCTTGGAATGGGTTAGCACTCACCTCCTGGGTTGGAACGATGTTTTCTGAAACTGACGCAGGTTGTTTTGGAGTAGTAACTTCAGGACCCTTAATAATAGCATCGGTTAGCTTAACCGCCTCATCATCCGTCATAGATAATGCACGAGTTGCCATTGCTGGATCGTTATCAAGAACTTGCTTAAGTCGAGTTTGCTGTTCAGGTGTAAGTCGTTGGCTAGCCTGGAAGAATGGAAGCTCTGCAACTTTAATGTCATCCATTGGAGTAACATCTCGTCCACGGCTTTTAGCAAGAGCACCAGATAGTGATCCAAGTAGTCCACCAATACCAGCACCTGCAACGGCACCGACAGTAGCATTTCCTGCAATATCAAGTGGAGTTACATTGGCACCTTCTTCTTGAACGGCACCAAGTCCACCATATCCAGCACCAAGAACGGCACCTGACTTAGCGGCCTGAGCACCACCTTGTGGGTTAACAATAGTATTGACAGCACGTTCAGCGGCACCGGGAACACGAGCAGCTTCAGAAGCACGTTCTGCAGCTCTAGCACCCTTAATAACAGCGCCACCAGCACCAGCCGTAAGAACATCGAGCCCAATAGAGCCAACCGCAGCAGCAGCCTTTACTGGATCAGTAGCTTCTGCCACCTGGGCCTGTCGCTCTTGGAATGCAGCATCTTGTTCGTCGCCAATACCGGTAATAGCTTGGATGGCTTTACTATAGCGATTTTTGTCTTCGTCTGTAGTCGCCTTCTTTAGCTTTTCGCCAAGTTGACGTATAGTTTCGGTATCTTCTTTTTGAGCAGCCGATTGTTCGTTGCGTGACTTCTGAGCACCGCCAGTAGCTTCGTTAATAACCTCTCCGTAACCTTTACCGACACGGTCAACTGCAGAAGTAGCACCTTCATATAATGTCTTGGCTACGTCTCCGGCTATCTTTGGCTGTAGTTCAGCGGCTTGTTTTGCGATACCCCAAAAAGAGCGATTGAAGCGTTTAGACTTCTCGCCTTCAGTTTGTTGTTTAATATCAGCACGGTTGTAAAAGGCCATGTTAGCCTCCTATACTAAGGTTACTCACCGGACGTCGTGCGGTTGCATCGGTTTGTGCTTGTGAGAAGCGGTCTTTGTAGGCGCTTCGGAAGGTATTGACGTATTGGTCCCAAGTTTTGATTCCGTTATCTTTAACGAATTCTTTAAGTCCTGGACGTTCTTTGTAGAACTTCTCTAGTCCATCTTTGTCACCAGTACTCATAATCTGACCAAGCGCCATAGTATCTTTGTAGTCATTAACAAAGTCAATATCAGCTGGATCTTGTGAGTCTTTAAGTGCATCTGCAATAGTGACGTTCTTAGCACGAGCGTATTCATTAACCGAAATAGGCTTGCCTTCACCATTAAGGAATGTTTTACCACCAGCTTCGTTAAGTACAGCTTGGTAGTTAGCTGGGTCTTTAGTAGCGGCAACACGTTCTTGACGAGCTGCATCTTGGCGCAGCATTGCTTCTTGGGCTGCTGCTGCGGCTTTACGAGCAGCTTCCGCGTCGTCAGCTTTTAGTTGTGAGTTAGCTGCAAATGGTTTACCTGCAGTTTGTGCAGCTGCGGCGATAAACTTAAGATTACCTAGATTCTGTAGGTTTGCGATTTGTCCTGCGTTCTCTGCGGTTTGGGCAGGAGAAGCACCCAGATTACTCCGGGTAGTTGCTGCCTGTATGATTGCTTGTGTGAATGGGTCTGCTGGGTTCATAATTCTATCCGTATACCTGTGCTGCTAGAGCAATATCTTGATCTCTGAGTCCCTGACCCTTTAGGCCAGCAAGCCAGGTCTGAATATCAGTATCGTAGATGTTATTAGTTGCGTTAAACAATGCTGCTTGGCGTTCTGCTTCGTTGTCGAGGCGGAAGTCACGTTCGTCTTGTGCTTGCATAGCGATGAAGTCATTTAGCTGACGATCAAGGTTAGCCTTACTTACGTCAGTAAGGGCGATGTTACGAACTTCTTTAGTACCAAGGTCCTCGAATGTACGAGTCTTAAATAGTTCTTGAGTTTGACGTTCATCTGTGAAGTCCTTGAGTTGAGCAGTACTCGCCTTATTACGATCAGATTGTAGCTTCTCTACTTGCTGAGCACCAAGTCCCGATTCAGTAAGCCCTGCATCAGCAACTGCACCACGAGCTTCACGGTTAGCAATATCAAACTGCTCACCTTCGCTAGACTGGAACTCGCCTTCATTGTACATACTTTTATCGATAGCACTTTGAACATCCTCGGTTGTACGAGTACGGTCAGTGTTTATATCGGCACGTAAGTTAGTGAGGTCAACATCTGCAGCAGTTTTACCGGCAGTGACGTCGGCTGTTTGCTGACTACGTTGCAATGCATATCGTTCAAGTTGGTTGTTTAGTTTATCTTGGTAGACAGGGTTAACTGCACCAGTGGCCTTAGCCGTGGCCTTAGCTCGCATATCAGCAGTATTGAGTGTGGGAAGTTTAGGCCGTGCAGCATTTTCTGCTTGCATAGCAGCAAGTTGGGCCTGAAGCAACTGAAGCTCCACCGAGTTCGATGGGGCTGTAGCAATAGTAGGAAGGTTATTAACCAAAGGCTTGTAGCCGGTTGGCATAGTCGGTGTCTTTACCTGACCAAGCCCCGATGCTGGAGCTTTGGCGGTACCAGTAAGCTTACCGATAGTATTATTATATAGATCGTCGAGGAATGCCATTTATATTTTCCGAGGTATTATTATTCTTTAGATAGTATGCGTGATTATAGGGGTTATAGCAAGGGTCTACTAATTAGGGGTTTGTTCTTCGTATCTGCCCCACATATCGAGAATTGAGAACAAGTACCTTAGCACGAATTTTGTATTCATCGGCACCCACTTCTGTTAACGGATCAACAGGTGGCGCTGGAGCCGGTGGATATGTATAGTAAAAGTCGTGTTTTATATAGACATATGTTTCATCCGCATATGCGTATAGTAGCGTAGAACCAAGACGATAAAAGTCGGTAGCGTATGTGCCGATGAACTGAGAGTTTAGCGTTGGTGCATCAAAGGCGTAGAAATAAGCCCATACCGCAGGAGCGAAAGGGAGGTTATGCTTAAACTTAAATAGGTCCTCACTCACTAACGGGGTGCCTGAACTTGCAACCAAGTTACTCATCTTCTTTAGAGGATTGAGCAAGTATAGGTGTGGTGGACTTGCTACCATATTCACCTTCAGCTGGTCTTTATCGCTAGTATATATGACGTTCTTTTCATCACTAACCGGCTTACCCTCTTCTGAGAACTTAACGCCGTTCATCCTGCAATCTCCACTG
>Ga0247808_10000132_pt1 | contig 48251 bp, 72 predicted proteins | sample UWRJL089202R1_FD_179914 | JGI IMG/M metagenome (GOLD analysis project Ga0247808, IMG submission 179914) | Plant litter microbial communities from Arlington Agricultural Research Station in Wisconsin, United States - UWRJ-L089-202R-1 | ecosystem: Environmental > Terrestrial > Plant litter >...
TGTATTTCATCGCTGAGAAGTGGCAACTGGTTCGACCATGAAAGAAAAAGCTGGTTAAGGTTCTGTACAGATGGAACCTCTCTGAAAAGCCCCTGCAATTGCATGCCTATGCCATCGTATCCAGATTTATAGTTCCCCACATTCCTTTGGTTTTGCCCAACGGCGGCCTCAATTGCAACAAGCTGGTCAGATAAGGCTTTTGCGGATTTGCTTGCCGCTATTGCAGCAGGGTCGGTCAGCCCTAATTCGGCATTCAGTTTCTTGGCCTCATTTGCCGCGTCCCTATACTTTATTTTCAGTTGCTCGTAAGCATTATTTAGCTTGTCAGTTGCAGCAGCCTGTCGTGCTGATATTGCAGCCGCCTTTTCGCTTTGCGCGTTTGCGGTTGCCTGTTCTTTATTTACCCTGCTTTGCTCCCTTGCATTTATCGCTAACGTCTTTGCCTCGGCCGTTCTCTTTTGGGCCAACGTCGTTGCCGTTCTTGCCTCTGCTGAACGCACTTTCTCTTCCAACTCAAGCTGCCGGATGACTTCGCTTTCTGATTTGGCTAGTTGCAGGTTTGCTTTCGCAAGTTCGGTTTGCGCCTTAGCCGCCTCTGTTTGCGCTTTCGCTAGGTCGGTGAGGGTCTTTGCACTACCCAACGCATCCGATGCAGCCTTGAGGTTTTTGGTTAGTTCGGCGGCTACGGTAACGCCTTTCTCCATCAAACCGATACTCCGCCCCAGCCCCGCTTCGGCTTCCGGCGTTACAAACTGGCTTATGTCCTGACTTGCTGCCATTCTTTCAAATATTGTTCCGCCTTATCAGCGGATTGTTCTGCAAATATCGCGTTCTTTTCGGCCTGCTGATGAAGTAATACATCCAGCCTGACCAACGCACGCAATGCCAGCTTCTCAGCACGCGTTCGGGCTATGCCAGTACGCAAAATGCGGGTAGCGGCAGCCAATTGTACCCTACTCAGCCACATTTTTAGGCGCAGCATTCTGTCTTTCCACATAAGCGTGATAGTCTTTGTAATAGGTGCAAAATTCAAGCGTTGTCAGCTTGTGATAATCCAACTGAAATTTAAAGTGTTGCGACATCCTGACCAATGCGGTCACATAGCGGGCCTTAGTGGGCACAGTATCAGGCACATCGGTAGGCAACAGGTCTTTTAGCTCGGCCTTTTTTACCTCCCTGTTCATTATGAAAGCCTTCGCCCGCAGTGCCACCCGTTCCAAATCGGTTCGGTAGCTTTCTTCGGTATAATCGGCCTCAAATCCCATCCCCCTAAGCTGATCACACCACTCCTGCTTAGGCCCGCACTTTGTAATAAAATCAATCAGTGACTGGGTAACCTCAATCAGCATATCCTGCTGCGCTATCTCCCCGCTCAATTCGGCAATCCGGCACATTCTTTCGCCGCCTATGGCCTCATTGAACTCCGCCTGTATAATCTGCCAGCCTTCATAGCCGATTGCCCCGTATTGCCCCGTTACAGCCATATCAACGTATGCGCTGAACGGCAATGCGTCAATTGATATATAAACGGGAGTATTCAACCCCGCGTGGCTCTTCGTCAGGGTGGTGGAATCCGAATCCCCCGTTGACTGTTTCAAAGATGACAACGGCGCGCCCGCTGAATCCGGTTCGTGCCGCCCAATCCTTAGCGCGTTCTTCAGCCGCTGCCACCTTGTTAAGTTTGGCTTGGAGTAATTGTTTGTCTGATAGGTTGCTTCCACAGTCGTTGCAGGCCATTATTTAAAACCGTATTGTGATTTAATACCCGCCATGACAACGGGGCTGTAAGTCGTATTGTACAGGGTGCGGGAATCGTCGACACTCAAGCCAAATGCCTGCCCGCCTGTCTTAGGTTCAATCTTGTTACCCCATGATACGCTGGTGCGGACGCTGAATGCTGTGCCGTTGACCGTAAGATACATCGCATTATGGGTATCACCCTTAATAAAGTAGTTGGGCGTATCGTATGGGGTCTGCGGAGTAACGCGGGCCTTGAAGTCGGCGTATGATTTGGCGGAGGCCGGGGACTTAAAATAAGGGTCTGCACTGAACTTTGGCCCCAACGGGCGATCATCAACGCCTAAGCCCTCCATCAACTGCGCTTTGTTGGCATCGAGTACAGCCACGGGGTTTGCCCTGATGGCATCAGCGGTCAGCAGGGTTAGGTTAACCCCTTTCAGTGCCTCCAACATTGCGCCAAAACCCATGACACGAAGTTATACAAAAAAGCCCGACTGGTTAGGTGGGGTGGATAGAGCCATCTATTCAACAATCTCTCCTTTTGGCCGCCTAACATAGCCGTGCTTCTCAAATGCAGAAATCCAAATCAGCTTTCTATCAAACATGCCTACACCGCATGGCTGCAATCTAAAATGCCCCTTAACTGCAAATCCTGTCGTTCTAATAATAAGCTGATTCCAAGATGAATCAACAACGTAAACTTTGCAATCGCCGCCGTTGGTTATTTTACCCTGTTTATTTGTCTTTCCATTATTCCGACCACCTTCTAACTCAATTACTTCTATGTCTCCAAGCTCTATAAATGTGATGATCTGGATTATGCGTTCAAAGGATTCTGTGAATATCTCATTAAAGTGTATCCCGTTGTTATATAGATCCAGAAGAAATGTGAAGCACTCTTTATTAGCCTTATTCCAAAAATACCCGCCTATCGACTTCCCCTCAACCGTGAACTGGCAAACCTCATCCTTCCCTAATAAATATGTGTACCTGCCATGCTTCATGTTACGAAGCATGGTGCTAGTAAAACCGCCATTCATTTTAATCATTTTGGCAGGCTCTTTAACCCCCGACGTTATCAAGAAAACCCTGCCTATTGATATATGTGTTGGCCTATCAAAGTTTTTGTCCTCCACCTCAATGAGCCATTCAGGCTTGCCTTTTTCTCCTACCCAATTTGTCTGATTTTGAAGAATTCTATATACTTCTAAATCTTTTTGGTCTGATTCGTCAAAACTAACTGTAAAGCTCTCCTCACCATCCCTCTTGTTTTGCTTTATCTTTTCAGAAACTCGATCCAAAGCATCAACATACTGCCTTTTGCAAGATAGAGCATGATCAAAAAAGTCTGCCAATTCATACGGGCTGTCAATCTGTAGGCCTAGCTGAGTTTTCTTGGAAATAAGCATCCCTCAAACCTACAACAAGCCTGTCGAAAAAGCCTGAAACTGTCCACAAACAGCACAAAAAAGCCCGCGAATTACGCGGGCCTTTCTGGTTGGTCAGGGTAGCTTATGGCTTTGGCTTCTCTGCGAGCTTGTCTGCCGCTTTGCTGCCGAATTTGTCAACAGCAGTCTGGTAAAGGGCAGTCAGGCGAAGATTACGGGCTTCGTCACTGAATGCCGGGGCAGGGAACGCAGCTTGTGCCATAGGTGACTTTATAAAGTCAGCCTGTGACATACCCGCGATGTGCTTGCCGTTGAAAGAACCCAGTTCTTGACCCTCGTATTTCAGGGTGATGAAGTCGTTTGCTTGTGCTTGCATGGTTCAGGTATTAAGAGCGAAGGAATGTGATGGTGTTGGCCTCGTAGTAGTTGCCCAGTGCGGTGAAGAGCGAAGTAACGCCAGTCAGAGTCAGCTCGATGTAACCGGTAGCAGGGTAGTCGGGGTCGGTGGTATCGAGCGTAAGGATGTAAGGGGCAGCGTCGGTAGCCTGAACCACGAAGGAGGTCACAGTGATAGGCGCGCCAGTGGTCTTGTTCTTAGCAACCACATTGGCAGCAGTAAGGGCCGCACCGTAGGTTTTACCAATGCTCACATCATTGCAGCCTTCTGCAACGAATATGGTGAACACACCAGATGCTGCGCCAGATGGGGTCAGGTTGGAAAGGAATACGTCCTTTACAGCTTGGCCCTTTGCATAGGCAAGCGGGTTAAACTTGATGCCCTGAACATCCTTCGCATCCATCATCATGACGCGGTCGTTCATTTCGGTAGCATCAGCCAAATCCAGCGTCAACCAGTAGCCTACCGCCTCGGCTTGCGTTGCGCGGGTCAGGTTAGGGATGTGGATGCGGGAAAGGTCGAAGCCGTACAGCATCTCAAGACCTGCGGCATTGTAGCCAGCCACGCCTACAAGACGGCCATCCTTGTCAACTTCCAGATAGTCGTACTGCTCCTGCCGTCCTTCAAAACGGCGCAGCGATTGGTGGAAGCATTGACCGTTCAGGTGGCGGTACATAGCGGAATAGTAACCATCACGGTTAGTATAGCTGCTGCCGTCCTCAAAGGTCTGTGTTACCTCTTCTTGGTCTTGTGCGGTGATGGTATTCCAGTTGCCTACTGGGTGCCAGCGGTCGGCGTATGCGGCGGCATGTACCTTACCAGCAAGAAAGGCTTTCAAGTTGACTGCGTCAGCGGCAGATATACCAGTGCCTTTAGGGATAAAGAAGCCACCTACCGCAGCCTGAAGCATACGAACGCACTTGCCGATGCCGGTGTTGCCGGATGCGGTGTCGCACGTCAAAAGGTTTAGTGTTGCCATAGTTTAGCAGTTAGAATTTGAGTAAATGAGTTGAATGTTTAATCGGAAGCAATGCCACGGGTGTATGTTCTGAAACTTAAGCTCTGACTTATTGCGCCATGCAGTGAACTCTGCAAATACCTGTTGTTGACCTGTGACAACGCCGGTAAGGTTCGCCCCGTTGACCGGTGTGGTAAAATACTTCATGATGGTATTCCTTATCTCTTCATCATTTCGCTGCGTTGGAACGTAGCCAGCGAATCGCGAAAGGTTCATCATAAATATAATCCCAACCTGTGCGGTGTTTTGTCCTTGGTCGGGGTCAACCGATATGGTGTCCGGCACTACAAAGAAGGATGCTATCTTATTCTGGTCATCTAAGTAGGCATCTCTGTATTCTCCTTTGCCGCTGTATGCCTCGGCAACCAATCCTTCTTCACCTGCCCTTACGTTCTTGTAAGCCCGTCCATAGCTTTGGTAATCTTCATTCTCAATCCCGAGTTCTGCCATGATGTACTCAAAAAGCCCCAATTGAAGCTCCTGAATAGGCCGGTCTATGCCTACGGGATGAAGTTTAGTGATTACCATTTGTGCGAAGCGTTGCGGATAATAGGTCGGGCACGTTCAGGCCACAGAATATTTGTGAGGTTCTCCACAGCCTTCCGAAGCTGCCCCCGAACGCCGGGGCTAACGAATTGCCCTGTTGTGTCGGTGTAGCCGTCCAAGTCAAGGCGCATATCAGCCATAGCCTCCTGCATCAATCGTTGTTCAAAGTTGCTACGGTTCGATGCTATTGCCATTTCAATAATCTCTACGGCCATTGCATAACCTATCACCTCATCCAAAAGATAAGGGCGGGCAGCAATGATGTTGTCGTATTCGTTGGCTGAAATATCAACGGCTTGGTCAAAGGCAGCTTTGTACTGATTGGCACGCGGGTTGTTATCGAATACTTTACCCAGAGCCCGCAACACAGCAGACCTTTTCAGGCTTGCCAGTTGCGGGTTAGGGTCAGTAACGGGTGTCGCACCGTTCTTGATTGACTTGGGCTGTAATTTACTAACCACTTCCACCGTTGACAGCTTGCAATAATCGCTGAACAGACGGCCCGAATCGCTTTGCAGATTCGATGTCGTAACAGCGAAGTCCGCAGGCGGTACAGGCGGTGCCCATCCGATGCGGTTTTGCAGGTTGGTGATGGTAGTTGCGGAGTAGTACATTATTCAGCTTCTTCGGTCGTTTCAGGGGCAGTTACCAGACCGCGCTCAACCAAGGAGGCGAGGCGGGCAGGCTCCATGTGGCTTACATCGTCGCCTACTGCGTACTGATTAGGTACAGCATTGGTGGCGTATTCGCGGGCATCCTGAAACGGGGCCGCTACGATGTAGGATGTTTGCTTCTTCTTTGCCATGATTAAGCAGCGGTTATTGTGGAGTCAAGAGTGTAGATGCTCTGAACGTTGTTGATAACTGGGACAACGCGGGCCTGCATCTTCGTAACCTCAGACAACGATGGTTCGTGCTGGCGGTACTTAGAAACGAGCATGAAGTTGTCGGCCAGTTGGTAGTCAACGCCGTTAACCGGTGCATCCTGCTCTGCAAGGCGGGCGTAAGCCAGTGTGCCTATCTGTGGTGTGGTAACCGCAACGACGCGGCCAGCAGCCCAAGGGATAGTCGGAGTGTTTACCCCGTTCTTTTGCAGGATAACAGAACGCTCGATAAGCTCAATCTGTGGCAGGCGGTTGCGTTGCAGTGCCTGATTGAAGTTGTCAAAGGTTGCGGTCGGAGGGTTCGCACCGGCAAAGCCGATAGAAGCGGCGTACAGGTTCTTGCCCTCTGCGCTGCCTGCCATGTTGTTGAACGTTGGCGCATCCATCATGAGCGTAGTGATTACGTCACCGTTGGAACGGGCGCGATCCATCAGCTTCTGAAGGTCGGTCAGTGGCTTGGCTGTTGCGATGGTTGCCCACGGAACAGAGGAAGTGAAGGCGTTCTGAGCAAGGTAGCCGTAATCCAGACGGATGCCGGTGCCCACTGTTTCGGAATCGTGTACGATGGTCGTACCGGTAGACAAGCCTTCAAGGAACATTGCCTCAATACGCTCGTAACCGCCACCGATAACCGAATCCGTATCACGGAACAGACGGGCAACGATTTGGCTTTCCTGTGCACTGCCGTTGAACTGGAGGCGGGCAACAAGGCTGTACAGGTCGGTAAGTTCCTTTTCGTTCAGGCGCAGCTTCATGCCCATCTTAGGGATGTCGCCGGTAGCCATGCCCATAGAAGGACGCTTTTTCAGAGCAATGTCTGAATCCATAGCCACGATGTCGGCAGCAACACGGGTGTTGTTGACGCTCAGGGATGACCATTTACCGTCGATGCTGAACTCCGGCCGCAGGTGCTGGCGGTAGTAGTAAGGCAGCGGGAAATTTGTGCCGTTGTACTTCTCTACAATGCTTGTAACAAGCGAAGGGAAATACTGCTGGATGAGTTGAAGTAAGATCGGATTCATGATTAGTCAGCGTAGGCGGTTATAGTAGGAAGAGCCGTCTTGAATGCCGCTGCGATAGTGGCGAAGTCATACGGTGCTGCTACTGGGTTAAAGTTGCCCCTTACCATGATACCGGCAAAAGGTTTTGCTACGGGGATGCTGGCTTCAAGTATGCCTACATAGGCGTGGGAAGCGGGGAGTGCGGCGTAAGCACCGGCAGCATGGATAGACGCCACCGTAACGGCGAAGCCTGTGCCACCTGTGCCGATATTGGCAGCAGCAGCGGAAAGAACGTCGTTCTGCGCGTAGCCGGTGCCTTTAGCAACGATTTCAACGGCAGTAACAGCACCTTGCCATACTGTGATGTTGGCGGTAGCACCGCTACCAGTGCCGCCTGTAAGGGCAACAGCGGCATAAGTGCCTGCGTTTACATAACCGGAGCCGGGTGTAATAACGCCGAGGCCAGCAATGGAGTTAACGCCTGAAACCGGCATTGGTTTGTATTCGCCTCCGGGTGCGGTAGCGCGAATGATGACGTGGCCCTTTCGGATGTAGGTGCCGGGGAATCCGGTTACATCCAAAGTGCGGCCACCGGGAACGGATTCGAAGTTCTGGCGAATGACAATGGAATCGAGTCCATCATCAAAAGTCAGCGCAGCATCCGTAAGGTTAGCGATTGCCATTCTTTTTACGTTTTTGGGGTTAGGAAAGTTGACTCATTACGTCCTTCACCTGTTCGGTGGAAGCCGGTTTAACTTTACCATCTGTGCCAATGGGTAGTGCTGCACCCGCTGGTCTATCGTTACCAAAATTCGCTTGCTTCATTCCTGCCGCAAGTTCTTTCAGTTCCGTAAGGCTGGCACCGTATCCATCATCAGATGTCGGGGTAAAGCGGGCAACGGTAGAGGCTGGGAGTGCTACACCCAACTCTTGCTGCATCTTTTCAACATCTGACTGGTAACGTTGCGCAATAGTCTGCTGAGATTGCTGAGACCGGAAACCGTTGATTTCCCCTCGCATTTCAGCCATCTGCTTCATCAGTTCCGCAACATATGCGGGCTGATTCGGGTCGGCTGTGGGCTGTGCGGGTTCATCTTTCGGCGGGTTTAGGGCATCTAAAGCATCCTGCTTTGCCTTCTTTGTAGCGTCTGTGGCGCGACGGTCTGCTTCGGAAACGGCCTTAATGATGATGCGGGACTGGTTATTGAGGAACGCCTCAATCCCCTCTTCCGTATCAATCATATCAGCGTACTCCGCCGCCAACTCGTCCTTAAAAGTCTTGGATGCTGACTTGCCCTTGAGAATGTTCTCAAGTATTGGCAGCACCTTATCCTTTGCAACTGGCATAAATTGGTAAGTTTGGTTTTGTATAGCCCAAAAATAGGCACGAAACTAAATATCCGTGTTAACTATCGGTGTACCTTTGGGGCTATATGACTACACAGGAGGCATTGACCTATGTTTTCGGCAGGCCAAAGTGGTACATTGGTGTAAAGTCTGCCCATAGCAAGGATGGGCGCATTACACCGCAGGCAGCCCACAAGATTAAACGCCGGTTCCGGTCGGGGAAGCTGCAATCCCCCCTGATTGAGGCTATTTTGATGGCAAATGGTTACACTAAAAACGAAATAACATGGACGAGAAGCGAGTAAATAAGATGGATATTATGCCGGACTGGGATTACTGCATGCCTGAAGAGCCAACCAACTATTCTGACTTCTTTGCAGCAGAGTCGTTCGACAGTATACAGAAATCAATATACGACTTAAACCACATATCACTATTGATTAGTTCATACTCCAACAATTTGGATATTTTTATAGCAGAGCGACAAATGTTGGTTGAACACTATGATTCTATACTTTCAGGATGTGGAACCATTTTCTTGGTGGTGTTGGCCATAATATCAACTATCGTCTGATGCTCATGACTAAACACACCTCCCCACTATCACCCCGCGTACTGGTAGAGTTCGGCAACCGTAATGGGGTGCCTTATGTGTGCGACGAATCAATCTACGGCAGGCGACTATCTATTCAGGTCAAGTCGGGTATCATGCCTATTACGGTATCTAACATTGGATACCCAACGCTGCCACCCGTGTTCTACCTATGGACTCAGCGCGTCCGGCATTACCGGTTGCGCAAGGCTGTGGCTACTGTGCATGATGTGGATGGCATATTAAAAGCTATTGGCAATGCTTAACCCACACACGCCACTACTCAACCCGTTCGCCCGCGACCATATCCAAGGCATATCGGTTACGGTATCACGCCTGTTCGCGGGATGGGTAGCATACGGCAGGGTGGACTTTAGCCGTGGCAATACGTTCGGCTCACAATCTTTCACCGGCAACACTTTTGATGAAGTGGCTGCCGATATTGCTCGGTTTATTAAAACGATGGAGAATGAATCATAGCACAACGCCTGCATGCGCATTAACTGACAAGGTAGTGTCGGTATTAATAGTACCGATACCGTCAAGGTACATGGTGAAGAAATACGGTCGGGCTGAAGCTGGCAAGAGGTGTTTCGATCGCGCAATCAAATCAGGCAACTACACCCGTCTATGAAACGCCCACCCGACTACACCCCTACAAAACGTGTTTCGCCCTATCTTGTCAAGAAATATGGCAGGGAAAAGGCTGAAGTGTTGCACCTTGCCCATTGCATCAAACGCGGCTTCATGCGGCTGAATTACGAGATATGCCCACTAACTACGAAACCCTGAAGGAAACATTTAAGAACCTCTGCGCCGAACGCAACAGGCGAATCAACGCGGGGGAATCCTGTGCTGAACTAATGACGGAGATTGATATTGTCGCAGGGAAGCTAAAGGCAATACAGGCAGGGCTGGTGGGCCAATTCGGGCGATACATCGGCCTGCTCGCAGTGCTGCTCCTCACATCCTGCCAGCCAAAACACTGCTACCAATGCTTTGTCGACAACGTGCAACAGGAAGTCTGCGGCGAAACGGACAAGACTATTGAGCAATGGGAGGCGGCACACTCAAGGGAGCGCACCGATACGGTCGGCAATGTGCTTGTCGTTACTGTGCCTGTTGTTGAGTGTTATCGGTAGGCTGCGCAAGGATATCCGCAACAGTTTGCGCAGGGTCATCAGACAAACCAACGTACTGCACTGAATCCTTCTGTGTCATAACGGGCTTGTTGCCGTTTGCGCTCATGGCAACCTTTATCAGTTCGGCCTCATCATTGATGCGGTAAAGGCTAAACGACGGTTCAATCTCTAGTTCTTGCCCCGCATTGAGCGATGGGTTAGCCGCGATAGCTGCCGCCTTAAGGAAGTTCAGCCTGCGCTGCACACCTTCGCCATACCATCCTTCTTGCGCCCTGATTGCTTTAAGGTGTGGGTCTATCAACATCCGGTCGAATGCAACGCCTGAAATATCGCCAAGCCCTGACATGGCCTCAAACGAAAGGTCTGGAGTCTGTGTAAGCCCAAAGATGTTTTCTTGGAGTGCATCCTTTTCCGCAATAAGGCCGGATGGCTCCACATCCCAGGTAACGTACTTAACATCCCCTTCCGGCTCAACCTCAACAGCTCTGTTAGACTGCCCCTTTTCACCCAATGAATTTACCAGCCCTTTAAGTACCAGCATTGGGCTGCTGTGGTATTGGTTGGTATCCCCCCATTGGCTCATGAGAAGCTCGAGCCGGTCGATCATGGTCTGCACATCCGCCCACTCTGATTTAGGCTTGCTGAAGTAAATGACGGGTATTTTGCCGTATGGCAAGTCAACCTCATCAATCAATTGCCACCCGCGTCCATCCTGAACGTATCTGCGCAACACTTTATCGGTGTACATATCCAGATACCGCTTACGCGCTGTTGTGTCCTCGTACTGGATGCTGAAGGCTATCAGGTCGCCGTGGTTGTCGAAGGTCGGTATAAGGTCATATCCTTTGGATGGAAAGTAGTATTTGCACCGCATCACTACGGTCTTAGTAACGGGGCTTACCTCGCTGTACCAAATCTCTGCTGCCTCGAGCTGGCTCATTACCGCCTCGGCAAGCGGGCCTGCTTTAAACCGCATCTTATTTAGCTTGCACCAATCTTTCACCTTCTGCAATAGTTGCTCTTGCGGAGCGTTGACAGGCTTGCCATCTATGCTCATGCCGCCACCCGTCAGAAACGTAACAGCCCGTGTCACGATTATCTTTTGCAGGGCCAAGGATATCCGTGTAGCGTACTCTATCCGTGCAGGCGATATGGTTTGCCCTTGGTCATCCTTTTGCTCTGCCACAAGCCGGTCAGGGCGATAAACAGGGCTGTTAATCTTGTGCAACTCGGGCTCGTACTGCTTGAAAGCGTCGAGTTCAAACTTTGGCCGCCATTCTTTAAGAATAGCGGGTATCAGCGTAGCGGGATTGGAGAAGTTTGTGGCAAATAAATTAACATCCATATTGTAAAGATAAAGGGTTAGCCAAACATTGAACGCACGGCTGCGGTATTCCTTTTCGGCTTAGTAAGGTCTGGCATAAGTTCGGCAGCGGCCCACACCAATGCGTCTATGCGGTTGGGGGATTTCTGGCCTTTCTTAGCCTCCCATGTGGTCATTTCGTACTCTAGTTCCACCAGTCGCCCGACAATCGAAGCCTGCCCGGTCTCCCACAACGATGCAACGGGTTCGGCACGGGTGAACTTATCGCGCGTGGCATGTACGCCCCTGTAAGGGATGTTGCGGTCGACGGTTCGCAAAGTCGCTTCTATGAGGTCGCCACCGTTGTTGACTTCCCCTATGATGCGATCAGCCTTCCACTTATTAAACGCAGCCACCGCAGCGGTTGACCATTGAGCTGGGGTGTAGCGACCTGTCAGGTCTTCCAATACATACAGCCGGTTGTCTACCCCCAGCCCAGCCACGACAATACCTGTTTCATCGCTGGTATCCTTACTGGTAACGGCAGGGTCAATAGCAACGACAACGCGGCGCAATGGTGGAGCTGTGATGCTGCGCGTGGCAACAATAAGCGCGTCCTTCCACAACGCCTGCTCTTCATCGTTATCCACCCAATCCCCCATGCCGAGGTGATTATACTTTCGCAGGTTGGTCAACTTCAACTGCTCCATCTCCTCAATGAAGGACGGGTCCAGGTTGTCTAGGTTGTCTAGGTAAGTAGTATGGATGTAGGTAACGTTCCCGACTACACCGTTAAACCGGTTGGGTATATTGAACGGCTCAAAGAATCGTTTGTAAATCCAATGCTTCTTTTTAGCAGGGTTCAGCATGATAATAACCCTGTTCTGCACGCCCTTTTGCCGGACGGACAGGTTCACCTTATCAAAAACCTCTTCCTGTACAAGCTCTTCCGCTTCATCCACCAGCCAACATGATATGCCGGTAAGCGACTTCAACTGTGCGGTATTGCTGCCCGAACTGGATTGAATGCCCTTGAATATAATATCGCTGCCAGAATCAAGGTTTGCTATCTCGGTCTTGTTCACCGCGAACTTACCCTCTGCATCCATCAGCTCAATCTTCTCTTTGAACTCCGGAATGATTGACAAGTGGGCCGAACTCATTGTCTGGCGCGTGTACAATATCCGCTGTCCTTCCTCAAATGACAAAAGGCAGGTGAATGTACCTGCCCCAAATGACTTGCCCGAACCTCTGCCGCCTATGATAATGTAAAACCTTGTTTCACCGGCGAACAGTGCTTTGTACTTAGGATTGAGTACTACCATCAGCGAACTTCACCGCGTCTTTAATGCTAAAGTTTTTCAGAGTATGGTTACTATCAACCTCCGTCTTGTCCTTCCAGCCCATGTTTTTTAGGGCGAAGATTGCGCCGGTGACACTGTTGCCTTCTGTATCCATAAGCCTGCCTTCATAAGAGCTTTCAACAAAAGACCTTGCTCTTTTTATAATGTAGGAAAAGTCGCCACCTCTTGCCTCCTGGTCGTCCAAGGAACACCGATGTGCAAATCCAAGGAATAGAGCAAGCCCGGTAACCTGAAAGGGCTTGCCTTCTTCAAGGCAGTATTCAAAGTAATTAGTAACGGCTTCTGCGAGTTCTTCTGCCGTACCGTATTCAGCAGGTCGCCCGAATGTCTGCCCCGGCCCGTAGACTGGTTCTTTCTTTTCGTTCTTCTTTGCCATCTATTTAGTTTTTAACTAACCACATCATCATACCCACAAACCCTCGCGACCTTCTGGATTGCAGTCTTTCCTTGCCCATCGCAAACTTCGCAGGTTACCATCTCATCACCCAACCCGTCTTTAACGCCACTGTATTGCCCTTGACCGCCACACTTAGGGCATGGATAAGCAAAGGCTGCATCACGTTCAGACGTTTCCGCAGCAAGTGCATCAGCCAAAGTGGTTGTGCCGTCGTACTTCACGACTGCCTCTTTCAGGTGGTGGACGCGTAATCCGCTAAGTGGTGTGGCCATCCCCCCAAAGATACATCATCTTTCGGTTACGGCAAGGGGTGGTTAGAACAGGGTGGGCGCAGTGGGTGGATAGTTGGTAACGAGTATCTCGGTGCGGCGGTTCTTCATGTTGACCCGTTCGCCAATAGTGATGACGTTCAGCTTACGTTCAGCAGCCTGCTGCAATATAAACGGATGGTCAAACTCCGACATTGCGAAGTTGAACCCCGTTGACTGTAGTAGGTCGAATAGGTCACGGCTGTCCTGCTCTGTGAAACCTGCGGAGTAGTTGTTAGTGCTATCGAGGTATGGCGCATCACAATAGATTAGAGGGAGTGCCCCCGCTTTAGAACTTAGCCCAACTTTAGCAATCATACTCCTGAAATCAGAGTTTGTAAACCTATTTTCACCTTTAACTAATTCTGAGTATGCGTTTTCTATGCCTCTTATTATGCCTTCTTTGTTGTTATCTACTGTGAAAGACATTGTGTCAGGCTTCCCCATGTAACCACAGTTTGACAACAACAGGAACCATGCTGCACGTTCGACATTGTCCCGTGGAGCATCAGTCTTTGCCCTATACCATAGCCTCTCACAATACGGCATCATCTCAACATACTCCGACAGCTCTTCCTTTTGCTTCATCAATACATCAAAGCAGTTTATCACTTCCCCATCAAGGTCATTCAGGAAGTTGTATTTGGCGCGGGGCTTATTGAAGAACATGCCACCTGCGCCAAAGAATGGCTCTATCCAGACATTGTGCTTCGGGAAGTGCGGCACAATCTTGTGCGCTATGGCCTGTTTGTTGCCTAATCTTCGTAAAATCATTTTAAACCTGTTTTTAGCCCCTCAAATCGGTCGGGGTAGGGTGATGTATTGGTGGGGTGGTTACTGGTCTGTGTTTGGCATCGCATAGGTCATATCAAACGATGTGAGTCCTGCCGCAATTGGGGCAGGCGATTTCAGAGCATGAAGCGGGGTAAAGAGCCACCCAGTTGTATTCGCAGATGTCGCACCGGAACGGATGTGTTTTCCATTCGTCTGTTCCGGTAGTATCGAATGGTTGCGAATGCACATTGAATGCTTCCATGAACTTCTGCATCCATTCCGGCTCTTGCGGCGAAGGTGGTATCATTTCAGCCTTTGTGATTACGCCTGCCGCCTGCATTTCATGAAGGACGTAGTGTTCCGGCAATGTACCAGTATGCTGAATGCCCCATTCGTTGCCGCCCATGTCGATGTCTTGTGTGATGGTTATCCCATAGCATTCGGTTAGCGGGATTGTGCGCTCTTCGATGTGGTATTCGTTGAAGTAATCATCTGGCATCATGATTGCATTGTCCCCTTCGATGCGTTCCACGGTCATGTAAGCTGCGCACATGGGAACGGACACTATGCAACCGGGCTTTAGGTTCTTTGCTTGTTCCATTTCTTTACTTTTTATCCCCATCCTTCGCGTCGGGGGTGGTGAGGGATGAAAGATGCAGGTCGAACACATCGCAGACCTGATGTGGGGTGTAGCAAACGTATGTTGTTATCCCTCGGGATTGCCATAAGGCGTGCAGTGCCGCTTGTACGGGTGACAACTTGCCTTGTGGCAGCTTCAATTCAATCCAGAAATAAGGGGCGGCATGCCCCAGATCCATTACCCCGGGCAGCACACCCATAGATTTTGCCACCGATATGCGGCGGACGTGTGATGCCTGCGATTCTCCGGGCAATCTTTCCAATTCATTCTTCACATGAAACAGTAAATGCCGGTATGCGGGATAGTTCGCATTGTGGTAGGCATAGGTGGCGGCTGTGAACTGCTGCTCGGTTTTGTACTCGGTTGTGAGGTATTTTTCGCGTGTCATTTGGGGTTGATTTTTTGGTTACAGAGAAAGCTCTGTAACCTTTTTGGCGCAATGTGCTGTATTAGTGTGATTTAATCAGGTTACAGAGAATTGAAAAAAAACACGAAAACCCTACAGGAAATAATGTGTGCGTTTTTGTGTACAGTGTGCCTATCATTTACTATAACCCTTACGTAATTTACAATATTCTCTGTAACCCTGTAACCGTATAAAAGACAGCATTTTGTTCTGTAACTTTCTCTGTAACCTCTGTAACCTTAGAATGGCGCTTCTTCCTGTGGGCCTAGTGGTGTGCTGACTGCTGAATTCTCGCCGGTGAATGTTAGTACGCGATAAACCCAAACAGTTTTCCCATTGACCTTTTTCGGCCTGCGCTCCACTCCCATCCGTTTGAGTTCCTGCCCTAGCTTCTGCTGTATTATTTTCTGCATCGATTGCTTTTCGAGGAAGACTTTTATCTCGGTGCTGCTCCACTCCATTGCGGGGTCGGAATCGGCAGGGAATGTCATGTAACGCTGCAAAAGTTCGTATTCGATGCTGTATTGCTCGAATGATTCAGATGCAGTGGATAGCATGGAAATATCGATGCTGGATAGTTCCCACTTGTAACCGGCTTTCCAAAGATGGTAAGCCTCCATCAGCAGGTCTATTCGGTCAACTGCATTTATCTTGTCGAAGTCTATCCCAGTAACCTCAATCGGGATTATTCGGCGGTTCCCTGTTGGGTCGTTTAGCAGGCTTGTTTCGTTGCTGGTGCCACATAGTACCGCCAGACGCTGGATATCCTCGTTGCCGCGCCCGTATGGCACACGCAGCGAGAACACTTGCTTGGATGTAAGTTCCTTTAGCCGCTGGCTGTCGCGCTTGCTCTTGCCTCCCATTTCGTCATCCATGATCAACAGCTTCTCACACATCAGGATTTCGTCGTCCTTCCCTGCATCCAGCTTGCTTTCCGCGTAGTATGGCTGCAACTCTTTTGGGAACATTCGCCGGAATACCTCTGTTTTGCCAGTATTACCCGCGCCGGTAAATACAAGCACCAAAGGGGAGTGTTTGCCATGTGCCGCGCTAATTAGGCCCACTAGCCACTTCTCGCCAAAGTGTTTGAGCAAGCCCTCTTTGACCTTAAACGCATTGAAGTAACGGTCGATAGTGCCAGTCGGCTCCCTGTGCTGGTAAGACTGGAAGAACTCCAACAATGGGTTAAATTCCGGTGTGGCATCAGAAAGAAGTATGCGGGTAAAAAGGTCAAAGTTTATATCGTCGAATGCTTTTTTGCAAGATAAAAACATGGTGTTGATATCACTGTCCTTCATCACACGCCCGTTGTTTTCTAATCGGCGCGATACCATATTGCGCCTGACGCTGTGGTTATAGCGCAGCCAGTTTTCCACAAGTGTTATTGTAGATTCGTCGGTTTCTACCGTAACCCCATTTTGCAATGCCTGTTCTACAATATCCTGCGATTCTTCCGGCGCGATATCCTCAAACTTCTGGAGGTTCGATACTATGCCACCTGCGGTGAGCCCCGATTTGTGCAGTACGCTAGTGGATGAAAGAATGCGATTAGTCTTTTCGGAATACATCGGCACACCGTGGAGCTTCGCATAGTAGAATATCGTGGATATGCTGGCGTATTTGTCCTTCCCTCCTGAATTGTTTTTCAGGAAGGCAGAATATTGCCGGTCGCAAACAGATGGGTCGTAGCTGCTGGCGGTGGATGAAAGGGCATGAAAATAGTGGCGACCACCTTCTCCGAACTTATCAATCAGGGCATACCCAACACTGCGCCAATCGGAATAGGATTCGCAGATGTTTTTGGGTGCCAATAATGAAATCATCTGATCGAAATCATCCTGCACATAAACCGTGCGCGGTGGTTTACGCTCTTTCTCTTTCTTTGGGTATAGTTTGAACCGCAACGCAGCAGGGTTGTGCGTGCAGTCAGGGTCATAGCTGACAAACCTTGCCCGTGACACATCTTTACCGGATGGGTCAACCACCATGCGGTATTTTTCGTGCATATATTCGGTCAGTCCGGCAAATGCTTCGGAGTGTTTTGCGGGGTCAACCGGAACAATAGCACATAGACCACGACCCGAGCAACTCGTAAATACACTGTACACGTATGGGTCATCCCGCAACAAAGCACGGTATGATTCCACCTGATCATTGAGATTGTCAAAGTCCAGTGAGATAAAGCCGCTGTGAGTGGTCACGCTGCCTGCTTTACGTTCAGTGGCAAAAAAACCAGATATGGTAACTGCAGGGAGGGTCTTTTTCAGTGCTTCTTTTTCTTCTTTGGATTTCGCAACCCGCACCGATAGCACAATGTCCTGCCATTGCCCCGTACGTATTCGCTCAATGAAGGTATCGAGTTCAATATCTGTGCCCTGCTTTTGCTGCACTCTTTCGTACAGGCTTATGCGGGTTGTTGGTTTGGCTCCCATTTTGGAAAGTGTTTTTGTAGTTCTTTGGTGAAAGTTTCTTTAGCGCGTTCCTTATGCCAGTCATTATACCGCTTCTCCAGCAGGCGGCACCACTCTTTGCATTTGATATGTACGTTGCCCATAAGCTCGTCGAATATCTCGTTGCTCATCTCCTTAAAATGCCGCTTGGCAGCACCTGCGATCATGGTAGGAATGCGAAAGAAGGGGTAATATTCAGCGGCCGATGTAGATTTATCGATCACTTCCTGCACATCGATGTTCTGTGAAAAAACAATCAGTTGTGCCGGTATCTCTACTTTCACTTTGACCGGATAGATATAGCCGCACTCATCTCCTTTTATCGTGATGCCCTTGCATACTTTAGCAGATGCATGGCAAAGCGCAAAGCATTCAGGGCATTCTTTAGTCGGTGCCACGCCGTCCTTTGGCTTGCTTGGGAAGTGGAATTTTTCGCGCCAATCGCGGGGATCGTCCCAATCTCCAAATTCAACTGCATTCCCCCCTAAGTCAAGAACGATAAAATACTTTTTCAGCGGGTAAGTTCTTGCACCGCGTCCTACGGCCTGTATCCATAACGATTCTGATGTTGTCGAACGGTTGACAACAACGCACTCAATACTAGGTTCATCGAATCCAGCGGTAAGGATATTCACGTTGTTTAGTATTGCATCGGGTGTCTTGGCAAACCAATCGAGGATCTCACGCCTTTCATCCGCAGTGCAGTTGCTATCCAGATGCCGGGAGTTTAACCCGTGCTGCAAGAAAAGGTCGTTTACCTTCTGGCTGTGCTCGATCGTACAGTTGAAGATTACAGTTTTCATTCCCAATGCGTGCTTCATGTACGCAGCAAGTGTATTTTCGACATTGTGAGCTTTGGAAAATTCCTGCCCCATCGCCTTTTCGTCAAACTCCCCTTTGGATATTTTAAGGGAACTGCGTTTTACGCTACCTGCAACATGGTAGGTGCAATTCTTAACCAACGCTCCGTGCTGTATCAGTTCGCCAATAGTGGCACCGCAAACAATCTCTTTGAAGTGATTTTTAAGCGGGTCACGTTTGCGTGCGGATATCGGTGTTGCTGTAAACCCAATGATAAATCGGTCGCGGAATGGCTCCAGTATCTTAAGGTGATTGCCGACGTGGGCCTCATCGATGACAACCAGTCCAACATCATCAAAGTATTTCGGCTCTTTCTTGAGCTTGTTATTCAGCGTTTCAACCATCGCAATGTAACACTCTGATTTGCGCATTCCTTTTGTCACGCGTTCGGCAATGATGCCGTACCAATCGTAAAGGGTTCTGCTTGCTTGGCTGATAAGCTCTTCCCGGTGTACCACAATCAAAACACCTTTGCCGGACTTCTCAATAAAGCGTCCGGTAATGTTGGCAAATGTGACGGTTTTCCCGCCGCCTGTACTTAGTTGGGCTACTACGTGTTTGTAGGATTGCACACCCCTTGCAATCTCGTGGGCGAAAGATTCCTGATAAGGTCTTAATTCTCGCATAAAAACAGTAATCCCCAACAGGTGCAGATGGGTGAGAGTAGGAATCGCGTGCAGGCTATCCGTTATCCAAATGCTCCCTGTTGGGGATAAATATTTTAGTACACTACGGCTCTCACCCCGCGTTTTGCAAATGTACGAAATCAGAACGGAAGATCATCAGTTCCGCTGGTATTTTGCGGCACATTTTGCTGCTGTTGGGGCGCATTATTGTATCCGCCAAAACTCTGCTGGTTACCGCCGTTGCCGTATCCTGTCTGCTGCTGTTGGGCGGGTTGGTTCTGGGCGGCAGGGGAAGTGATGGCCCATGCTTGCAGGTTGACCCATGCGCTGTTTGGGTTGTCGCGCTTGATGGTGCCGCGCAGGTTAAACTTTACGGTTACCATGCTTCCCTGTTGTGGAAGCTGCGTTCCGATAAGAGCCTTGCCTAGGCCAAGCTCAATGTTCTGGGGGTATTGCTCCTGCGTTTCAACCAGAATTGATTGGTTAGTGTACTGCCCATTCTGCACTGGCTGGCCGATGTGCTTAAGGATTCCTGTTACTTCGTAGGACATGATATTAATGAATTGGGGGATTAATGAGGAGGTGTTTCGGGCCGTCGCCGAGCATTACTTTGCCATCAGGGTTGTCCCATTCATCTTCTGGCACGGACGTATCGAGGTAGGACGTGTCTGACGTGAGTAGCACACGGTCTTCATCGAAAGGGAGAATGGTCTCGTCTTCCGTTGGGTCGACGCAAAGTCGCACCTCAAGGTTGTCGGGGAATGTAGCAAGCAGTGCCTGCAACTCTTTGTTTGTCATATTCTGTAAATTATTGCCTTGCGGCGGTTAGGGGTTAAAACTTAATAGAGGTTCAATCACAATTTCCTTGGTGAATGAATCCAATTGTATTTATTTCGGGTCTGTTGTCAGCATATTTGTCAGCCGGTATGCGAACAATCACTGGCCACCAGCCTTCTTGCAACTCATCAATTCTTGAGAAGTCAAATGAAAGATGAAATTCTCTTTGGACATTGCCATGCTTAATAGCAGCGTCTATGATCCTTGCAAGCGTATCTCTATTGCTACGGTTAGTATGGTGTTGCATGTTGTCGCATCCATATTTGCAATCATCAATCTGCCTTACAGATATTGGCAGGCAGATTCCCTCCATTTTAGGGTGGTCACAATCCATCCCGTTGGTTTGCGCAGTCCAGAATAGTCCGGTGGGCAGATTTATGATTAGAGCACTCTGGTCGCTTAGCCAGTCTGATGCGATATTAACGTCAAATGTCATCTCAGTTTAATTTTAGGCACCACCACCTCCTTATCAAACCTGTAATCGGTGGGGCAGATGGTGTCGCCGTTAAGGTAGCCAAGTCGGCTAAAGTGCAGTCGGGTGGACAAAGGTAGCGGGTAAGGTCGCTGGTTCAGTATTAGGGTGTGGTTGTGGAGCATGTTAGAAGTGATAAGCGAGGTTGCCCACGCCAACACGGCGCAGGTGTATGATAGATTCTCCGTTCCATTCGGAGTGAAAGGCGCGTCGTGCGTCGCCTTCGCTTTTGGCAATTATTATGCTGCCAATGAAAGGTGCCAGTTACAGCGTAGGTTTTCATTTTACAGTTGTTTTAAAAATTCGTGAACGGATTGGGTGGGGATATACTCAAGCCCATTAAAAATCTGCTCTTTGCCATAATGAAAGCGAGAGTACCAACGTGGATTTATAGACATTGGGTCTAGGAATATTACGCAGGGTAACGAGAGGTTTTGCGCTTCGACTACGTTTGCCCCTATTACCCGATTCAACTCCTCTACCGTCCCATCATTCACCACGGCGCATTTGCCGTCGCGCAGGTCTTGGATTGTGTAGGTCATGGCTAAAACGCTTTGCCGCCATCTTTGGCGCGATTAGATAGTTGGTGGTCAGCACGGGTACGGTTGTAGGCCATCTTCTCTATAACGGCACCTTCCAAGTCGTAACCATGCAGGCCGCAGTAGTCGCCAATTCGGATAACTACATCCGCCAATTCAACTTCAGCCATGCGACGGTGTGGTAGGTGGTCGTCCATTAGGTTCTTCCGTTCTCCTTCCATTGCCTCGGAAAGTTCGGAGTGCATCAGGCATATCATCTCTGCCTTATTGCGTTGTAGTGGCTCTCCGGTTGTCCGGTCGCTGTGCCAGCCTGCTTCTTTTGATGCGGTGTAAGCTGCGGTTACGAGTTCTTTGATTGTCATTTTACAGTTGATTTTTTGTAGGTAAATTTGTGAGCTCAATTGAATCTACCCAATCGGAGTATTCTTTATCTGATAAAATCTTATTTTCAACCTCATTATAAGCATGCACTACGGTAGTGTGATGCCTCCCCCCGAACATAATCCCGATTTCAGAGAAAGACTTGCCGGTGTGCTTCCTTATTAAATACATAAGGGCATGGCGTGGCTTAACTAATCGTCGCTCCCTGTTGCTAGACCTCAATTGAGATAGCTTGATATTCTCAGCCCGGCAAAAAGATTCGATAATACCAAGTGAGCTTATAATGTTTGGGTATGGGCTATCCATAAAACAACCCGGGAATACATACGGGCTAATCATCCGTTGCGCTGCGGCTTCTGTTGGTGTGGTGTGGGTCATGGAAGGGCTGGGATTGGCATGAAGTGGGTAGGCTGATTGGGGTAGTTGTGGCTGACCCAACACTGGTGTCGGCTGCTCCACGCTGTATCAGTACAATTCATACCGTTGTCGGGGAACTTGCCTATCACAACTGTCCCATCCTTTGCTGCCTGCTCTATCGGCAACCACTGCGGCTGTGTGGCGAGGTAGCCTGCAACGTAACCCATACGCTTCAACATGATTTCTGTAGCATGGTCTTGCATGTCGGCAATATCTCCTTCATGAGCTTCAATCTCGTAAGGGTACTTGGCTCCTGCTTTTTCGTGGGCTCTTTCCTGTACTGTCATTTCTGTGTGTTTTTGTGGGTGGATAGGGCGGCGCGGGTATCGTGAAGAATGAAATCCATGATTGTCTTGTGTCCTTGTGGGCCATCTTCGTTGTTCCACTGTGTAGAATCATGGATCATTTTACTGGCCTTCTTTATCTTCCCTTCTACGCCCTCCAACGCCTCCACCAGCGGCTGCATGTGGGCGGTAGCGAGGGCGGCGCAGGATGCGGCGGCTTGCGGTATGTTTTCAATTATTGGCCATGTGTCTACCCCGCTCTGCTTGTACACTGCCTTTATTGTTTCCTCTATCGCTCTGCCCATCCGCTCCACCAACCCTTCATCCGTCTGCGGCTGGATGGTGGTGATAATAGATAGGACGGCATCTTCGCAGTCGTCGCAGGCATCTGACCACCCTTCATTGTACTTGTCGTATGTATCCATGCGCCCGACTACCTTGTAGGGGTGTCGCTGCTCTACAGCTGCTATAGCCTTTTTTACCGCTTCTGGTAGGTTGTTCATGTTAGGGGGTGGGTGGTTAGTGCTCGTACTCGTGAAGATTAGCGGCATCTTCTGGGGTCATGTAACGCCGCTTGATAGTGATTATAGCATCCCCTGATTCGTCGACGCAACCGCCTTCAAGTTCGTCTGTAAGATAATCCTGAGCAGACTTCCAATCAAAACAGGTCATTTCGCCTGATTCAAGTGATGGGCAATTAATTAGATACACCTCAACGGTGTGTTTGTCTGTTTTTTTCTTGTTGTATTTCATAATTTCCAAATTTACCCCCACGCCTGCTATTAACAGGGCGCAAGGTTGTGAACGGCGGGGTTATGGTTACGAGATGATGGTTGCGTTAACGGTGGGGTCGTATTCGGCTACGATTACGGGGTCGCCTTTAGGGATTGTAACCTTGGGGCCATCGCCCGACGTGCGTACAGGCGGATAGATTGTCGTTACCTCACCTGTTTCTTTGTCCACCACATCAAAGGCTTTTTTAATGCCCTTTAGAAATGCTTCTCGAGCACGCAGATTTGCATTGGCTTCTTTCACAAGGTCATTCAACCCCCGCCATTGCGCGTCTGCTGAATAATCATATTTAACGCCTGTTTCTACCAGTTCAATCAACACTCCATTAACTGTTGCCCCCTCTTTTGGGTATTTCTTCAATTCCAGCTTTGCAGCGTCCTTTGTTAACTCTATTGCTGATTCAACCGCCTTAGCAAAGAAGTGGAGCCTGCTAACGGCATCCAGTGTGCTTATGTCGCCATCATCGCAGGCTGCTGCAATCTTCTGTCCTATCATCTCCGCATTAGCCTTTGTTGGGGCTAATGACGGAGTGAGCAGGGATAGTGGGTTATTGGGCTGCATTGAGTATTTGTTGTTTGCGGGTGGAGAATATGGCCTTTGCTTCGTCGTTGTGGTCAAGATGAGCACGCTTAGCGCGATACAAGGCATTCAGGTCTTCCTCAGTGTGGATGGCATCAACAGCCATTTGCCAGTCGGTAATGACTTCTTCGTGTTGGATGTCCTCGGTTACCACGTCGAAGTCTTCTGGAGTGTACACAGGGGCATTAAATACGTCAGGACAATACCACTTGACACCGTTGCTGATGGCACGGGCAAAGAGCATGTTTTTCGGGAACTTGTCAATGTTCTTCGTGCCCGCTTTCTTAGCATCTTCAATGGTGAAGGTGCTGTTGCCGATCATGTCCTTGCCCTGATAGAAATCAATGGAGCAGGCTTTCTCGTCGTGCTGCAACACTTTGTAATCGTACTTGGGGTTGGATTTGACACTGGCTGCCATCAGTCCGGCCCCAATTGTAGGCTTTCCTTGGATGATATGGATGCCGCTCATTGCTGCAAATGGCTGAATGCCAAACTCCTGACCTGCTTGCACCTTCACGAATGCTTGGGCCATTGTCTTTGTGTCGCTGAACATGCCGGATTCGACAAAGTTCTTTGCGATGTTCATGATGTCGTTTGTGCTGATTGTTGAAAGCTGGTTCATTGTTATTGTTGGGGTTTAAATTGAATCTTCGTTAGGGAAATCGGGGTGTTCGGTGCACTTGCCGCAGCAGAGTTTACCAGTCGTGATGTGTAAGAGTTTGTTCAGTTCAGATGCTGGGCGCATTGAAACTACAACTGGCGGTGCCAACTTTGCCTGTAGTAGCTGCTTTAATAATTCTTTTTCTACTGTAAGCATCTCCTGCACATCATCGCTGAACCGTTCTTTACCATTGGGCATCTTGCATCTGTTTTTTGGTGAATGTTTTGATTGGTTTCTTTTTGCCTTCGCACTCTCCCCAACACCAGCCCAAATTGTCTTGCTCTTTGAACAGGATTGTCTTTACCACGAATCCCTGCAATTTGTACTTAGCGCATTGGTAGCTACCGGGCCTGCCTCTGAAGAAAGTGTCGCCGCATTTGCAGCAGGCTATTTCAACCGGCATTTCATCGCGTTCATCTGGAACGCGTTCAGTCTTTCCCATTGTTTGGAACCCTCCGGGTATGAACCGTTCGCGGGTGGGGGTGTTAGGTTGTGGCATGGGGTGGGAATAGTTTAGGATGGGTTAATAACAGCGTGTTCAAAAGGTCTGTGTTTTTCCGGATATGATTTTCTGCCTTGTATCGCTCTGCTGCTGATTTAACTTCCGGTAGCGGACGGAATCCCCATGTGTCAGGGGCATTTGGTGTTTTCTTTTTTCGTTGTTTCATTTTTAATGTTTTCGCTTATAAATAGTTGGTATAATTCAGAGATAGTCCAGCTTTGTGATTTGTAGCTAAACAGTATGCCTGAATGGTCTGTGTTTTCAATAAATTTCACATCATTCTCGGCTATCCAGTATAGCAATTGCTGGGTTGTATTCATGGCAAATACTGCCATCATCTTAGCTATTTCCTCCTTAGAAAACCACTCTGGGAAATTGGTTAATGGCTCTTTAATGTCCAGCCATCTTGTTGCGGTTGTTATATCCATTTTTATAAAATTGAAAAGGTTCCGTTAGTATATTCTGCGATTGCAACCAGTGCGCCATTCTTGCCTTCTGCATGGTGAATTGCTTTCATGTTCTTATAGGCTGAAAACAGGGCTGGTGAATGTTCAGCAGTTATCGTTTCAAATACGTTGTATTGGCGGATTGTGCGGCGGCGAACTTCTACTGAAATGGTCATGGCTTTTTGCTTTTGTTACACAAAGGTATCACGCGTTTGCAATGCAAACAAATCTTTCCCACCCAAATCCCCGTCGTTCATGCCCGTTCATGGGTTATGATGGCCACAGTACGGGCAGGTGTAGTTTGCGCTGGTGAATGGCGGCTCATACAGCCACTGTTTGTTGCAGGATTCGCACATACGGCGTTCCATTATGCGCTGCCCTGTTGTGGCTATGGATGCCACGTTCGCGGCAATGTTCAACAGGTTTTCTTTGCTTGGGAAGAACCCCGCCTCCCACGTCTCGTGGATGTAGGTCTGTATTGATATGTTCATGCTGCTTGTATTAATTCGCCTTTAAGGCAGTAGAATCGGAAGGGGTGGGTCATGGGTGGAGGTTGAAGCGTGAAGGGGTGCGTTTGCGGCGGGATAGGAAAAGGCGGGGCGGCACCCTCATTGTCTTGGTGTGGTCTTGTATAATTCTTTCAGCACGGATATACCACCTGACGTTCCTGTGCCCACTCCACCATGTTACTTTCCTCATTTCACTTGGTTTTTATAAGCCAGATATTCGGCTTCGGTGGCGGGGAGGAAAGAGGTGTATTGGCCTTGGTTTGGTGTGTGCCATAACCCTTCAGCGGTACTGCCAACCCGGCGCACCTGAATCTCGCCATCACATTCTCGCCACTCAACATGAAATACCGAGGTTTGATTTTCTTTTTTAGCATTTACATATTCTGGGAGCTCTGCAACACCACGTTGCCACCATTTCTGCTCTACCACAAGGTGTGGGTAATCATCAAAATTGTTACTGGGCCCGTTTACAGTAATAATCTCGCCAACTTTAAAGCAACATCCCGGCCACAAGGCAATCACCTTATATCGCGGCCTCATTAGTTGTTCTGGTGTCATGGTATAAGTGTATAAATGGTTAGCGGTACAACAATCAGCAGGGCGACAACAAACGCCCATACAGCGATATTGCCCCAATCCGTCTTTTCGCGGGGCTGGCTGGGGTGGGTGTAGAGGTGGTTAGGCATGGGTTAGAGGATATTGTCGCCGTATAACCAGCAGTGACGAATGATAGATTTGGCTGCGCTTTGCTGGTAGCCTGTTATGCCAAAAACATCTGCTTCAAATGATGTAGGTTCAGATACGATGGTAATAGGATTTCCGTTAGATAGTTCTGCCTGCATCAGTTTTGCCCACAGTTCGGCGTACTCATAAACTGCATTCCCGTATGGGTCAGTGTTATTTGCGCGGCCTTTTTCCCATAGTGCCTCATCTGAAAATTCCATGCGCACCCCTGAAACCTTCGCCCTGATAGCAGACTCCTTTGCTTGCCGTTCTGCCTCGTATTGGGCACGCTGTTCTTCGTTACGCTTGTCCTGTGCTCGCCTTGCAGATTGGATTTTCTCCTTTAGTTCTTGACTATATTCAGCAACCGGCCTAGGGCCTATTTCCCCCCACTCCATAAGAAACGCATTGTCGTAGTCCCGCATTAGATTGTCGGTATTGGTGTAGGATGCAATTACCACCGTTACGCCGTTAAAGTCAAATGATACCTCTGCATCATTTTTATCCGCCAGTTCTTTTGCTTCTGAAATAATTTTTGAGATATGGCCCCCAAATTGCGTCTGAATTTTGATTTGTTTCATCTTTCGTTATTTATATTGGTTATAAATTAAAATCTCCTTCATCCCATCGAACGCGGTCAGGTCGCCGCCTCTCAGGTCTTGTGGGCCGAACACGCACAGCTCCAGTGCTGATGCAACGGTGTCGTGCTCTTCCTGCTCCAGCCATTCCGGTACGGTACGCCATACTTCAATGTCGTGCGGTTCGGTGTAGCGGTAGCCTATTTCATCCGTCCGCGTCCGGTTGTCCTGCACCACCATGTACAGCTTGTCGCCATCTGATAGGCGCGACCGGAGCAGTTCGGCGAACGTAACCTCATACTCTGACATATCCTCGCAGATGCACAGGATGGTGTGGGCGTCTGTTACCCATGATTCGATTGGTGAGTGGGTCATGATATGTACACTTGTTTCAGGATGATGTAGGTTTCGTATCTCTTTTTAGACTTTACTAGAGCTGTAATTGCATGTTCTTCGCTTTCAAAGCTGTTGGGTTGCCAATCTTCGTCACCGTAACTGTTTAGATTGACTTCTTCTAATGCAAGGTGCTGCTCACTGCCCATTACTCGGTTTAATTCGTAGACTACGAACTTAGTTCTTACTCCCATTATTTCTCAATTTTACCCGCCTCAAGTGCGGAGGTGATGGTTTGGTATAGCTTACTGTGAGCAAGGCGGGTCGCCACTTCTGCCCCAGTAGGGTATCTGCCAGCGGAGTCCATTTCGGTGTGCGCTGCGGCTCGTATGCTTGTTTTCACATCCTCCAGCGCGTTACGCATCCTATCCATCTGCGCCTGCATCGCCTCTACTTCAGGGGCTGGACGGAGCCAGTGGGTGACGACATCCCACGGTTCGCAAGACCAACCTGTTGTATCGAACCCCGCCGAGCATGGATAGCCGTCTGTTGTTATGATTGGGTAATCTCCTATCCCCTTCGGCAACTCCTGCTCAACAGGCACCGCTACGAAATATTGTGGGTTAGTCATTGGTGGTGGTTTTATCCTGTGAACGGCCGGCAAGCATGGCGTCTGCGTAAAACCAACGCCAGTCGATAAATCTTTTCGTCTGAACAAACTTCGCTTCTTCTCTGCTGTTATTTGTGTGTGCTTTCTGGGCTGCATCCCACTCGTTGCACTTCTCGCAGTGACCTGATTCGCGTACGTGTGAGCATCCACCATGAGGGAAAGGAGCATGGAAGATATCGCCGTACTGCATTGGATAATCAATCCTGAACCAGTCGGGCACTTCTGGGGCTTGCCCTGCGAACCAATCCCGCAGCGTTGCGTCTTGTGCCATCAGGGGAGCGGGTGGGGTGTTTTTTTGGGTGTTCGGCATTGGTCCCTCGGGCCGGATAACCATTTCGCCTTTGTTGGCTTCATCAGCTGGGGCTTTGGGAGTAGGTCTTTCTTCAAAAGACCTTTCTACAAATCTGCCTATCCCATGCTGCAGCTTCGCAACTATTTCTTCGTTTTTCTTATTCATGGTCAACTTGTTTAAAGTAGTAAGGATTGTTCACCCGCCCTGCCGCAGTCCGGCTGTCGTCTTCGTCAATGATGCGCTGCCACTTGGCAAGGTCGGACACAGACCAGCGGTACAGGCCGTAGAGGGTGAACAGGATTAGCGCGGTGTAGGCGGCTATTGTTTCGGGGCTGATGGGGTGCATGGTTTAAGTTTGAAGTATTCAACAAAGATGCTTTCGATGGTCTCAGATCGGGACTGCAATCGGAACTGCTTTTGATGCTTGTCTAATGCTTGCCGAATAGCATTGGCATATCGCTTTCGGGGTCGGTAGGGGATGATTGGCTCTTTCAATTCCATTGTTCCTTTCGTTTTGTTACACAAAGGTAATACACTATTTCAATCCAGCAAACGCAATTCCCCAAACAACCCAAAAACGGGCACGAACGTCATAAAAAGACCCGCCATGATGTGTGGCGGGGTTTAACCTTGTCTATTTCTGTCCATTATTGACCAATAAGCAAAAAGCGACACAGTTCATGCTGTGCCGCCTTTCGAACAGAGTAGCCCTGATGGTGCTATCTATCATTTCCCGCTACCGCCGATGTAAGGGGTGTCGCACTCATCGTGCAGGGTAACGAGATCGCCCTCTTTGCAGAACGATGCAAGTTCAGGATAACGATTCAGGTCATCTTGTGTAATCGTGTACTCGATTGGATTTTTCATGTCGTATGGTTTAGGTGTGAAGTTACGGATTCGCCTTTATCCCGTTCGGTGTCTATATTTATTTCGGTATTGAAGACTATTGTCTGTTGCTATAAGTCCTGAATATTTTTCGAGATATGCGACAGCAGACAGCAACACTTCTTTAGAGTCCTTGCTCATGCCAATCATCGTATTACAAGCAGTGCAAAGCAAGCCACGGACTTGCCCTGTATCGTGACAGTGGTCAACTGACATTTCAAATGTTTTCCCAGTGCGCTTATCCTTGTTTGTTTCAGCATTCCCGCAGATCGCGCATTTGTAATCTTGGGAGATTAGCAAGTCCTCAAACTTGTATTCATCAATACCATATCGCAGGTGCATTCTCTGGCATTTTGCGCCACAATATTTTGCCGCCTTACCGTAGCCGGTAGTTATAAACGGGTCATTACAGGCAAGGCATCTTTTGTATAGTTGTTCGGGGTGCTTGCACCTGCATGCTTTACATGTTTCTCGAAACCCATCTTTTCTACTTTTATCTTTATGGTATTCAGAGTATGGCTTTTCAATGTTGCAACTATAACACCTTTTCATGCTCCAAATATACGAAGCCTTGCCCTATTAACCAACTATAAAACAACATATCCCGAAGAATCAACCTTACGGGCGTTGTACAATGCTTGCAGCTTCTGCCATGAATAGCCGAAAGTAAATTCAAAGTGCGGCGCATCTTTTATAGACTTGAAGTCTCCGCCCCATGTCCAGCCGCGCCGTTTAAAGATGGCTACAACTTCCATCCAGTCGGCTTGCTTGTCGCCGTCAAAGTCCGTGGTGGTTGACCAGCTTATTTCTTTGCCGTCTATCAGTAGGGCTATATCAAAAGCTAGTCCGTAATTATGGAACGTTTGCCCTGGCTTCGCATTAGTAACCTTACTGCCCGGCGTTGTCCGGCCCTGCGCGTACAATGCAGCCTGTTCCTGCATCGTGCGCAGACCTTGTACAATCCTTACCTGCGCATGGCCTGTAAGGGCAGCATTGGCCTCGTTAATGCCGTCCGTGACCATCTGGCGTACTTTCGGGTGCAGTTGTGCTATCCGTTGCACTGTGATTGCATCCATTGAGCGCGGCGCAGCGTTCTGTGTGTTGCCAAACATCACCCCATAAGCCCGCTCAAAGTCCGCAAAAGGTGCCAGTCCGCGCCGCGTTTCCCATGCCATCAGGGCTGCCTTGCTCTTGGCACCGATTAAGCCGTCCGCTACCAATCGCGGCAGGTCGGGCAATGCGGCGTTAAGGGCTGTCTGTATCTGCTGGATTTCGGAGCGGGTCATGTCCAAAGATAAGCTGTTTGTGCCATTGGATTTTGTGGTGTGGAATGGGTGCGTACCTTTGGTGCCGCTTGCAATAGCAAAGTACCTCGCCACTCCACTGGCCGTACAGTCCATTCCCACACCGCCCCGCTTCGTGCGGGGTTTTGTGGTGAGAGGTGGCGGAATAGAGACGCACCGTCGTGTGGTGTCGCAGGGCATAGAAATCCCTGCCCCTAATTGTCGGGTAAGCGAGGCAGAGGCACACACGGTTACCCATGCAGGTGTCGAATCCTGCTCACTCATCAGGTAGTAAGCATGCACGTATATCGCCGTGTCTACCTATTAAGCCCACCTAACCAGTGGGCTTTTTTATTACCCAAACAGGTATCGCAGAAGCCGCGCACCCCACCATTTAGGCTCCTTCCGTAACGCCCGCTTCAATTCGGCTTGCAACGCCTTAAGAATCCGACCCACAGCCCATTCAATGGCATCATCGGCGTACTGGTTGCCCGTGTCGGGAATGGCCTGCAATATCAGCTCCTGTATGCGCGGCACCAATACGCCAGCGTTGACTAGTTCGGTTGTAATGTGCATCACCCGCCCGTCCTGTTGGGCTGCTGCTGTGAGGTCGGTGTAGTTCATATGAGGACAAAATTAGGCTGTTTGGGCCATTAATTATTTTGGGTTGCAAAATAATGTTAGGTTTGCATCATGGAAACGAAGACATACGAATTTCACCAGAATAACAGCGGCGGGTCGTTTGATACCGACGAAAACGTTTGTGCAAGGGTATTCATTGAAGCGATAAGCTATGAAGATGCGATTCGAAAGATTGAACCCATGATTGAGAGTCAGTCAAGCTCGTGCCCATGCTGCGGTGACAGGTGGTATTTGAGTGAAAAGATTGTTGACATCCAACATTTTAAAGAAACAGGGTACGAGGTTCACACATACACAGATATGAATGAAGATGCATTCAAAGAGTGGGAAAGAAAATACGGCATGTTCCCGCGGCTGTCTGAGCCAGTACTTGACAATACCGGGATTTTCGAAAAGGTTTCTGCTCGTATTTATTTTGAAAGTGTTGATCATTACATTCAATTTATGGTAAATGAATATGGCAGATGGACAACACCGGATGCTAGACTACACAGAATTGATGGGAGAAAAAAAGACTTTTACTACAATGCAGACAACGAAGAAGCATAACCCCGTAGGCCGGCCGCGCCTACCCGACAAAGATGTAAAGTCCGTGCGCATCAGCACAGGCATTACCGCAACACAATGCGACCTATTAGGCGGTCGTGCAGCAGCCCAATCCATCGCCGCCACAGCCCTTGCAGAAGCGGTCAAAAAGAAAATGAAAGTATCGTAAACAAGGCTGCAATTGCCGAAATAAATGAAAATGGAAATGACAAAGATTGAGATACTAAACGACATAGATGCCGAGATAGTCCGCTTTACAAAGAAATTGCGACTGGCTATTAAGGAAACTAAAGACCCTACAATTTATTCGCGAAAAAGCTACGCAAGCGCAAAGCGTGCTGCGCTTGACCTCAAAAACGAACTCACCAAACTAACACAGGACTCCAAGCTTATATGGGGCCGCGACTAACCCTCTAACCATGCTCAAACTAACCATCCCGCAGCAGGCGGCAGAAGAACCGATTGATTGGAGCAAGCCGCAATGGGTGATAGATGAAGACAGCCACGAGGTAGTATTGACAAGTGGGTGGCACGAGGGTTCTATATTCAGCGGAACTTGTATGCCATGTACTGCTTGGCCAAATGGGAAGCACACAATAGATTGGGACAAAAATGACTTCCGCCCCCTCACAATCGACATCCCCTTCACCATTTCAAATAACGACTGATGGAACTGAAAGACAAGATACACGATATGCTGGTTGATGCTGGCTATTCTGACACGGTGCGGGTGTCCGCTAACATCGCCACCCTTTCCGCAGCGCATTATGGGAAGGAGATAGAAAGGTTGAAAGAAGCCATACAGCAGGCTGTCACAATACTTTCCGAGAAGCGGCCTAACACGCCGGGGCTTGGCGGGCCATTATTCATACTTAAACAGGCTTTGAAAGATGATACCAACTAACGAACTCCGCATCGGGAATTGGGTGCTGATACAGGGAGATGAGCAGAAGCAAATAAAAACACTCCAACAGCAGCATTGCACGTTGTACGATGATGGCTTCGATTGGCACCGCTATGATGCTATCCACCCCATCCCCCTCACGCCGGAAGTGCTGGTTAAGTGTGGATTTGTAGTGATGCAATCCGGCCACTACAGCCTTATGGATGAAAACATCTGGCTAAGCCCCAACAAGCACAAAGGGTGGAACTACTATGTTTCATACAGTTCAAATACTGGGGAGCTGGCGCTTGCCGCGGAAGAAATCGAATCGCTTCACAGGCTACAGAACGTGCTGCATGCATTGGAAGAAGTAGAAATAACTTATGTCCCATGACACCCATAACCCTTAACTCCGCCGAATATCTGCTGGTTCCGGTGCCAGAGTATGTGAGCTTGGTAAAGACTAGGCTGAAGATATCGGGATTAGGGTATCTGTGCCACTTCAACGATGGGGCAGTACTTGAAATATGGCACCCCATTGGCGACCCTCCTATACGTCTTCCTTCCGGCTCATGGCAAATCGCCCTGCGCAGTTGGGATATGAGCGAGGAGGAAGCGGCGGCATGTATGCCATTGGAGCAACGCCCCGACTTTGACAATGCTTGTGAGCCTGTTGATGCAGGATACACAGACTTTCATGGGAGTGGCTTATTTGACACCGCCCTCCAATCCGCACAATCCCTATTCTCTCACTACGGCATCACTTATGGGGTGCTGGTAAAATTGATGAAATGAGTTACACTCCAGCCAGCGTCCAAGATGTAAAGGACAACATTCAAGAAATAGACCGAACCCTTAAAACGCTTCGCAAAGCAATTGCCGCAGCACAAGAATATCCCGATTCAGATTGGGTAGATTTCGTTGATAGATGTGACGACTTTGCAATTGAGCTGCGCGACCTTATAAAGAAACACCAACTATAACCACCCCATGAAACGAACAGCTAGATTTGAGATAATGAAGGGCGGCACGCGCCCCAACGCCTATTACTATTGGTTGCGCCTTACAGGAGGCAACGGCGAGACAATAATGGTGTCCGAACCCTACACCCGCAAATACACGGCAAAGAAACGGGCAGAGCGCATCAATGCAATCTTTGGCGGCACACCGCTGCCTATTCTGGATAAAACAAATGAAATGCCATGTGCCAAAAAATAATAGTCAACCGAGGCGAGATTGAGATAGAAAGCGTAGGCGACCTATGCCGCTATTTCAGTTTGGGCAATATTGAAAGCGAAGGCAGAAAACTGAACCCGTCCGAATGCCTTTGCCCTGTTGATATTGAGGCTTTGCTTCAATACCGGAAGGTGCGGTTTGTCTATACTGGCGGGGATTATTTTATTGGAACCGGATTAAAAGACCTAAAGCCATGACTAAACCACGATGGATGGGTCGCAAAGCGTACAGAGATTATCCCCGCTGGCTTAGGCCCACTAGATTAAATAAAAGAACATTGCTTAAATGGGAGCGTTCAGCAGAAAGAAAATGGAACTGCCGCTCCCGATTCAATCGATTCCCTCAAAGAAGCCCAAACCATTATTAACCCGAAAAATTGAAAGGATGAAACGAAAGAAATCAGGTAGCGAGTTTAATGCAGGGCGGGATTTTCCTATTATCACCTTCTCGATATCATGCAGGAATCGCATTTACGACCAATTATCAGCAGAGGACAAGCGTTCGGCAGCGGGATGGGTAGACGAACAGATTGAAACGCTAAAGTCATGGCGAAAGGAAATCATTGCCGATGCCCAAAGTACTCCCGACCCGAGGTTGTCCGAATTGCCCGACCAAATTTCTCACTATGGCAAGCCACACCCTGTCGCAAAGTGGGTGCCCTTTCTTGGCAGCTACAACGCTTGTATTGACGTTGCCGGCACTCGATACATAATCCCGCTGTCACGCTGTGCCTTCCCCCTCACCCCAACCCCCGCACCGGAACAATGAAGAAGATAATTTGCAGCATCATGGGGCACAAATACAGGCTGTTCCGTAAGATAACGCCCACAATCAGGGAAATAAAGTGCATTAGATGCAATCAGCACTTTGGTATGAATGACGAGACACAATCTGTTCTACCAATGGATGCTGAACTATACCGGCTGCACCTTGACCTTTTATCCAACCCCCCCCCGCCGCGCACGGGTAAAGAGCGCAGAAGGAGATGAAAGAAGTAGAAGTAATACAAGTGATAAAGACTACCCTGCAAAGGCTTGGAGACGGCATAAACGACCCGATACGGGTAGTCACGCAGTATTGGGACATGCAGGGCAACTTGCTGTGGGAAGTTGACTCTTTGCCACCGAAACAATAACCCCTAAATCCGTGGCGCGGGAATACGCGCAGAAAATATATGAAAGAGGAATTTATTAACAGACTAAACGCCGTTAACCCTAAACAGGAAGGTTGGCACGACTTCATCCTTGAGCCATTAGGTAACACCTACGCACATGGCTACTTAGATGCAAAAATGTCCCACTTCACAGATTCCAGCGATGACTACGAAGAACTGTTGGAAGAACTTTTGACGTGGGCAGAGCACGATATTTGGCAATAACCCCTAAATTTGCCAAAACACAAACCGACATGGCATTTATCCCCGAAAATGAAGTAGAATGGCCCGAATCATACGAGGTCAGCGCACAAGAACAATTCAGCACTGAGACAGCCGCCGAAGCCCAAGCCGTAGCATGGGAGGCCGACATCGATACCAACGAAGCCCCCGAAGGATTCAAGGATAAGGTTGTTCGGTATGCGAAGCTGGTTGGAGAAGTGATTGTATACGTTGTAACCTGGATTCGTTATCAGCTACTAGCGCCGCGCGCTGCGACTGCCTAACAATCAACTGAACATTAGACAACGGCTCCTTAATTGGGGCCGTTTTCAATGGTCGCATTGAATACGCTGTCAAGACTATCATAGCGCTGCATATTATCCCATCGTGCTGTTGAAATATCCATGATGCGCTTGCTTTGAGCATTGATAGTATTGTCCTTTGTGTTGTCAATCTTTTGCTCGAGTAATTCAACCCGGGTTTCATGCTTAATAGCGGCATCTCTCCATTGCTCATTTGACCGCCACAATTCGAACCATGCTGCATAGATGAAGTATTTTTGAAGTCGCTGGAATAAGGTTGGCTTCTTTACAGTTGTTGGTTGTGTTGGTGTGGTTGGCTCCATTACTCATGTTCCTTGAGACTTTTGGTATAAAGTATTAGCGTAATAAAGCACAAGGTACCCACAATTTTTGAAAGCCATATCTGCGTAAAGGTAGGCCCGTTGTTAAGGGCATGAACCTGCGCAAAGGCCATTAATACATCCATCAGAAGGAATGTAGATACCACACGCTGGTCGGCCTTAGGAATGCGCCTATGGTTTATAAAGTAAACCCCGCACCATGCGAAAGCAAACGAGCACCCCACGACATTCAGCCATGAAATGATGTAGAAAAGACATTCGCTATAGTTCATCAGTTTGTTTTTTTACCCATGTTCCCACTTTCTTAATCCACCCTCGCTGAAACAATGGGAATGTTTTATCAACAAAAGCCGCGCAAGCAGCCGTTATTATTTCGTGTATACTTTGCGGGAGAAGAGTAGCATTACGGAGTAGGTAGGCTACTAATACTCCTAAAAGAATCCCGCCAATAAGAACCTTGAAGGTGTGAACAACGCCCTTAAACTGAAAAATCAAGGCGCGCACGGAGGCACTTACTGCGCCTATCATGCACCCCTTGACCATCAGATTTATCTCCTCCGTGGTGAAAGCGTCTATGATGTACAGCGGCATGAACAAGAATAGCACTTTCACCGTAGTATGCATGCCCTTATGTTTTGGCTACAACCTTTGCCTCTGTAAACAGGTTCTTTAATAAATAGGCCACGAACGCAGCAAGGGATGCCATCCCCACAATCTTCACATCTGCCATATTAAAGCTGCCTTTATCCTCAATCAACCTGAGAATGCCGGTTGTCGCGGCAGTCAGGGCTGCGGTAATTGCCCCCTTCCCTACGTCTCTCCAGTTTAGTTGGAACATAGGGCTGCTGACAACCTTCAGTGGTGTGCCTGCCTGTACTGTGTTTTCGGTGGTCATAATATTAGTTTATCAATGTTTCCTGCCCGCTGCCATAGGTTGCCGTTCCTCCCCCCGCTGTTACGGTGCGAATGCGAACGTAGTACCCCGCTGGCACGGCGCATTGCAGGTTATAATAGGATGTTTCGTTTATACCAAGCGTGATTGCAACCGACAAGGTGCGAGTAATGCCCGCACTGTTTATCGTTGTCCACGTCGAGTTGTTGGGCGATATTTCCAGAAACGCCGTCGCACTACTATTGAGATTGAGTAACGATATGGCCGTGGTGAGCGTAACGCTATACGATACCAAGGCTGCACGGGTTGCGGACGGCTGAAAGCCCGTGTTTAAGGCGCGCGTTGGCGTACTGAATGCCGGAGCGGGGATGGTGTAGGTGTTGCTGATAACCCCGCCTGTTATGGCAATCCCTGAGCCAGCCGTGTAGGTTGGTGCCGTATAGCTTGCAGGCTTCCACTTGCCCGTTGTGTCGCTGATGTTGAGTTTGCCTGACACGTCGGGGATGGTGGGCGTACCGGTCAGGTCAGCATAAGCCCCGGACGTTGCAACCGCCGCGAAAGAGGGCTTACCTGTAATGCTTGCCCAAGTCTGCGCAGGCACGGTAGTAAGGTATCCGGCACCATTGGTAAGCTGGTTTGTGTTGGTAGGGATAGTTGGCTTCCCTGTCAGGTCGTTGTATGCACCCGAGAATAGTACAGGCTGCCCGATAAGGTCGCCATATTGCCCTGTAGTGGCTACTGTGGCAAATGACGGTTTACCCGTTACTCCAGCCCATGAAATGCCGCTGATGTAACCCGCAGGATTGCTAATCGAATAGTATAGTCCATCGTTCTGCGTTTTGGTGCGATAGCCTGAAGCCGCAGCGCTCCATACTGGGTCTGATTCGCTGGTGAGGTATGCTCCCGCGGCCTGCTTCCCATTGATGCGGTTGCTGAGGCTGGTTGTATCTGTTACAGGCAAAGCGACGTTGTTCCCAGCGCTGATGTACAGTCGCCCATCCATCACGGACAAGGTCTGCAACTCATTAGTCACACTCCCATCCTGCTCATAGGTCAAATACGGCCCTTTAGGCTGATACAATGCCTCTGCCTCATCGAAGGCCAACCGCGCTGAAATAGCCGCTTGTTGGGCAGCATTAGTGCTGTCTATGCGTGATATGGTCTGTTGTGCGCGCCATGCAGTCATCATGACGGCTGTATCTGCCATTACCCATGTTGTATCAGCAACGGGCGCTATAACAACGCCGCGTCCGGCTTCGAGCTTTGGCACTTCTTCCTTAGTTGCGAAGGTCTGCCCTGCGAACTCCGCAAACTGAATCATTACGCTGTCAAGGTGTACGTTCTTCGCATACAAACCCATGTTGCTTTGCAGCTGGAACCGTGCATCAGCCTGCGCCTTGGTGTAGTGGTTGCCCGTGATTGCCGCTGTCCATGCCGCTAACAGGTCGCTGTTGACCTGCTGGTTCCATTTCGTGCCGTTGTGGATGTACACTACCCCGGCCTGCACTATTGCGCTACCGGCCCGGTTAAGTGATGGATACGTTGATACCATCAGGTTGTTGGCCGTTGTGGTGTCGGTAGCAGGTAGCCAGAACAGCCTGCCTGTCCATGAGCCGCCCAAATCCTTGCGAACCGCGTTCGCTGCTGTGCCTACTGGTAAATTCTGCCCTGCTGCAATGGTTGGTATCAGCAGCAGGGCAAGGAGGAAGTGTTTCATTAATTGTTAAATACTAAGGTTGGTAAACTTAATCGCGTACATGGTTGCTGTCCCAGAGGTATTATCTAAGTAGAACATTGTCGTGTTAGGCGGGAATCCGGTGGTGTCAATAATGCCAGATGGGTTGCCCCCGGGAAGATCAAGATTGAATATTGGCGAGCCATTAGACAATGTAAGGCGAATGTTTGCACCGCTGCCATAAACAAGGTCTGTTACTTCGTATTGCAATTGGTCTCCAGGTGTGAAAGCAAATGACCTTGATATATTGTTGAACGCGCCGCCTTTTATCATTCTTAGCTGGTCTTCCCCTGCTATATTGGCTATTTCTATAGTAGCACCACCATCAGAACTAGCTGTCCACCCTGTCAAACTATCCCACCGCTTATCAAAGATAACGGCACCGGCTGGTGCGATTGCATCCAGCCCACGCTCATTATCAAACCGCACGCCGCCGCCAAAGTTCGTACCGGAAACGACCGCATAACCTATTTGAGTTGCAGAGCTATAAGTAGAATCTGTTATTGAGATGACCTGAGTTCCATTTTTGTAAATAGTATGCACATCTCCATCTACATTGACGCTGACAGTATTGTTGCCAATGTTTCCAATGGCGTCTGAGTGGCTAGCTACCGGGCTACCGAACGAGCCGGATACCATTTTGTACAGGTTCATATTGCTGCCGTCAACCTCGAGATACCAAAGGTTGTTGCCATCAACTGCACGATATATAATACCAGCTCCGGCTCTGGTGTTGAGTATTACATCTACACTACGATAGTAATCAGACTCTCCGCAGTCTACTAGCAGCCTTTGTGCCACGACAGACCCAGTGCTGCCTTCAGAAGAACACTTCAACCGCCCCATGCTGTCAATGCCCCAATCCCCTGAAAATGGATTGTAGGTAGCTGTATTTGGGGCAATCATTTTGCCTACCGAAGTATTGTTTGCAGGCCGATTGAAGCTGTCGTAGAACTTGTAGATAGAAGAGTCCGGCACGTCATAGAAAACGTTTTGGCCTGACCCGCTAAGGACTTTAAGATTGATGTCGAAGTCTGCGGAGAATTCCCTCGCATAACCTATGGATGCCTTAATCGCAGCACACTTTACAACAGTAATGTCAGAAAGGCCAGTATTGTAATCAAAATCCTTTTCCCAACTGTAAAACTCTCCTGCTGGAAGGTGCTCTGTTCCCAATAACCCAATTGTCCCCACGGTGTTCCCATTAACCCGGAAATTAAACCTGTTACCTTCTAGTTTGACATTTGAATGGTACCAAGGGTGGTTACCTGCTGTCAACTCGATCCCCCATACGCATCCATTTACTATAAGATCCTCTCCTACAAAATGCTCGTTGTGCTGGACGCCTATTTCAAATCCTTCAACTTTGCACCTGCGCAAGGCCACAACTGCTTTGTTGTTTATCCGAGGCATTATGATGCCGTATGTACCCGATGGGGTTAAAAGATTTGCCGGGATACTCTCACTCTGAACACCCATTTCATATCCGGTCAGTGCTACAAGATGGTCGCCATTAATGCCAAGCATGGTTGAGGGTATTTCGTCGCCATCATCATCCTTTGTCCGCACCTCAATCATAAGTCTTTCAAATGCAACATAGGTATAATTGAACTCGCCGTATTGAGTGGCTATCCAAGGAGATCCAAAAACACAAGGCCTAGAACCAGTGCCTATGATTGTGGATTTTATCTTATTAATCTTAGTGTTGCGTTCGGATTGTTGAGCGCTTACTATAACCTCAGACGCCCATTGTAAAAAGCCCTCCCCTTTATACTCTATACTTATCATTTCATCTCCCGATTCGCTGATAGGTATATAAATCTGGCAGTTTGGGTTACTCCCTTGGAACGCACTAAGATTGGTAAGTAACGGGCCTGCAACTTTCCAAAATCCCGAAGGCATAGGGAACCACACAGTGCCTCCACCAGCAGCAAAACAAGCGTTGGTTGCAGCCTGTATTGCAGCAGTATCGTCGGTTACCCCATCTCCTTTCGCGCCAAAACGAACGACATTATATACCTTAGGCATCCACCCCAGCAACATGAACAACCATTGCACCCATGACCACAAGAAGCTGAACCACTGCAATATGGTATTTGTAGCCGTAAGAGGCGGGGTAGGCTCTGTTGTTGGCGGCGTAAGGTTAATTCCCGTAAGTGGAGTAGCACGCACACCCGCTTCAGTTACGCCGCCTGTGCTACTGCCCAAATCGGCAATATCTTGTGCAGTCACCTTCTTGGTTGCCCCCGCCTGATTTACGGCGAGCGTTTCGGTTCCGGTCAGGGCCGACGCGGCAGGCAGTTGGTCAAAATTTGGCATTATAGTATTGTTAGGTTTTCGCCGTTAATTGTTGTTATTAATTGTCCGTCAATCGTTACTAAATACTGCTCTCCCGGCACCACCCCGAACGCCTCCCGGTGAAGATAGATGTTGCAGGCGTTCAGCGGATCTGCGAAGATCATTTTACCCAGAACGCTATCCAGTGAATAGCCCATATCTTCAGGGGAGTACGGCAGATTACCAACCCGCACCCCTGTTGCAATGTAGCCTATCAGCTCTGGTATGGTAAATTCTGTGGTGCCGTCCGGATAGGTGTAATCTGGTGTTCGTCCGTCAAGCAGTGTGGGCGCATCTCCAACGGCTATGACAAGCTCTTTGAGGCCTCCACCGCCACCAATCAACGCGATAAGCTGTGTGAGCGTAATTGATGAAGTAATGCCATCTGCCGACTGAACCGGCAGCCGCATATCGTTAACCAGATTGATTACCGGTGGAAGCTGCTGTATTTCGATTATATCGTAATCTGGCATTATGATACTTTGATTAGTTGGTTCTTCTCCGTTGCAATGTAATAGTCATTCTCAGTACCCAATACGGCTACAATCGGCTCCTTTATTAATATTTCACCCGTTTCTCTCCCGTCTGCATTCAGATACAGCAATTGTCCATCAACGAACGAAAATTGACCCGAAAAACCCCATTCGCTAACAAAGATAGTATTTAGGTACGTTATTAATCCGGCTACATTATCGAACTGCTGCCCTACATTGTAGGTTATCCCGTCGAATATCAAGGACACGACAAAGAAGCTGCCAATCAGGTCTTCCCCACCTATGATAAGCAGGTATTGCGGCCCTGCACCAACTATCGTGGCGCATCCCCCGCATGATATGGCAAATTGCGGTTCCATTAGTCAGTATATACCGCCCATCCTGCGGAGATTAAGTATCCAACAGATGCAGATGTAGGCACATTAGGCGGCGCAGGCGGGGTTTGGTTCTCCATAACCCATGTGCCAGCGTGTGCGTAAGACGCATTGTCCGTGTATCCCACAGTGATTATCTCGAGCGCATCATCATCGAGAAGGTTGTCGGATATGTCCAGCAAGGTAAGGTTGGCGAACTGTGGCAATGGTGTTGCCCATGCGGTGCCGGTGAATGATTCAACATTGCTGCTTCTCATAATGAATTGGCTAAGCGTATTGCCCGAGCCGTTCAGCACTTCAAGATTGAATGCGGGTATATCCTGATCCTGTATGCGAATCGACACCAGATTATTAGGCAGTGATGCAATAGAAGTCAGGCGGCTAAGTACAGCCTGTGTTCCGAAACGGAGCGTATTGAAGTTGTTGTTGTGGTAGAAGCGCACATCTGTTGCCGTACTGGCTGCAAGTCCGGTAATGGTCTTGCTCGTAAGCACCATCGGCGGGCCTTGCACATACTCAACAGTGCTGCCGTATGAAAGGACGTGTGAAGCGTCTAGGAAAGCGTATTGGTAGGTGGTTACCGCCGTGCCAGTGGTGATGGTAACTTCAGAATGCGAGGCAAAGTTTATGCCGGATGCGGAGTTAAACCCTTCTGCTGGCCCGTTGGCATAAATGATATCCCCTGCCTGAATACTGAAGGTGCCAGTGATGCCCATTACGGCATTCAGCGACGCAAGCAGCGCCGTTTCATCTGCCCCGGATAGTATTTCTACCGGTTGCATCGCCGTAAGCTCTACCGTGGTCACGCCATCGGTCATGCGTAGGGGCGACAATGCGTAGGGGTAAGATGCAGTCGAAGCAATAAACAGGTCGGCAGTTCCAGCCTCTGTCGTTTCGTCGGGGTTGGATTCATAGACCCGCAGCACGGCGGTTGATAGCGGTGTCGGGGTGCGTGTAGTGATGTCGAATGCCTCGCCATTGGGCCGGACAACCTGCTTGCCGTTAACTGATGTGAACCGCAACAGGAAGATGTGGGCCAGAATATCAAGCAGCCACATCGGCACCCCTGGCTCACTGCTATATTTTGTTTTCGCCCCTATCCGCAACTCAAACACCCGTACAAGTTCGGCATGGAGCAGGTCGGTTCGGTTCTGCTGGTCAACATAAGTGTTGTCCGTGTATTCAACCCCTGTGTACTCAAATTCAGCCTCTACCCGGATCGAGAAGTTGGGCGAAAGTCCGAACAAGGTGTTATATTCGTTGCGGTCGTGGTTGTACTCAATCAGCTTGGTATAATTCCACACTTCACGGGCAAAGAAAGGCTCCGAGATGTACAGTTTATCCACATTGGGCACGCTGTAATCAACCGTAATGAGGAAGCAGTATTTACCCTCCCCTAAATCATAGTCGGTCAGCCGCAGCTTATACTGGTACATTGCGCTGTCTGGTAGCACACCTTGCGAAGTGTCAAGGGCAATATCCGCGACAACCTTAGCATTGCAATCTATCACCTCCAGTTTTACAGAGGTGACATTGCTGTTTGGCACAAGGAACTGGATGGTTATGTTGTCGGTAAGCTCCCATTTCTGATTGTACTTAACCTTTCGCTGCCACCATAGTTGCGACAATTCAAACCAATCTGCTCTGAACTGTTGCCCGTGATAAAGCGGATTTACAGCCGCGTTAAGCTCCACGAAAGGAACGGGGCAGGCATCAGCAGGGCGAAAGATAATAGCCATTAGCGGTTAATCAGTTGGTTTGTGTCCGTCGTTGGGTGGGCAAGCAATATGCACTCATAGGTTTCATGTGTAGCGGGCCTTGTGCCTATATCCATTGGGAATCCCTTAAACGTCATTTCATCGCTTGTAAAGGTAAAGTACCCGTGTGGATTGACCGCCATTAATTCAAGCAGGTTTATTGGCGTTTTAGCCGTGAATTTAAACAGGATGGGCTTATAAAGCATCGGGCCAAGTTCGGCAGCAGGTATATCGGCATTCTCCGTAACCGTTCCGGCTCCTAAGTTTACCGACAATGCAGCATTCTTATCCGCTGTTTGGAATGTAAGTACGCCGCCTGGGACAAGGTGAAAAGCAGGCGCAATGCGCGGCCCATTGCGCCGTATATCCCGTGCAGGGGTCATGCTAAAATTGAACTTACTGGATGGCGAAAACACACCCGTTGCAGCGTTCTGTGATGCAGGACGATACAATGGATAGAATCCGTCTATCAGGAAATCCCCAATGTCGGCTAAGAATGTTTCATTATCCTGCCCGCTGTCGGTCGTTGTCTTCCCGGCAAGGTTCGCCATATGGAAGTCTATCCCGAGCGGGTCATACCGGTACGGGGAAGTCCAATCTCTGTCCTCGGACAGCGTGCCGTCCCCACTGTTGCGGGTCTGCCCTTGGTTGTACTCATCGCGCCCGTTCAGGCTATCGTAGTCCTGCGCTTGCCCACCGTTCTTCAGGTTGTTGAAAAAGGCTGATTCATACTCTGATATTTCAAGCCCGGATACTTCGCCCAATGAAGCAATCTCCACGTCCTGATACACCGCTGCAAGTGGCACTATGCTAAGTTGGTTGTTTAGCTGTGTCATTGCCAGCATCCCCGCATTGCAGATGTGCTTTGCGCAGTCGGCAATGGTGGTTTTAATCTTTGCCGCTGTTGCTGGCGCGGATCCATCACCTAACCCACGCAACGCATCCCCGCATGTGGCAGCGATGTTAAAGAAGCGCATATCCCAGTTGCTATTCCGGTCTAGGAATGGGTTTGTAAGTATTGGCGAGCTGCCGACCGCAGCAGGGCTGATAGCTTCTGATACTACCTTTTGGAACAGCTGGAAGTACCGGTACGATGGGACTTGCCGCTGTGCCTGCCGAGAATCATAGGCAATTTTCAGGGATGGCGGGGATGTTGGCGTAATGGTGCCGTATATGAACGACGCGGGGCCGGATGGGCTACCGGCAAGGCGAGTCGTATAGTATAACTTGTCGCCAGCGTTCAGCGCAATGGTTATCTGGCCTATCGGGTGATAAGTCGTGCCAAGGTAAATGACCGAGTTATTTTCAGAAATAAGATTGTAAGAGGTAGATGTAGTATTGCCTGCATCTATGACAACGAAGCCTGATCGCAACAGTGCAAGCCCGTAGTTTATCCCCGGCAGCGAATTGGTAGTGAGCGTGAAATCATAGTCGATGACCACCGATGTAGCAACGGATGCCTTAAGGAACCAACGCGGATCATCAGGCGGGCCTGTGCCCTCAGTGTACTGCACGCCTTGTGTATTGTTGCCGTAGGTATCCAGTGTACTTACGATAAGCTGCGGCGTATGTGCCGTGTTCTCGTTGTCGCCAGAGGGGTTGCCAGTCATAAAGAAGCTGGCACTGTTCTTCAGGATAACGCCGTTGAATAGAACCTTGATAGCATCAGCATTAAGGAGAGGAATTTCAACAGGCGTGCGCTGTTTCGCCTTTAGCACCTCGGCAATGCCAGTGCCTAGCAATGTGGCGGCAACGCCATCACGGGTATCAACCGCCTTTGCAATGTCAATGTCGGCAGCATACCAAGGCTTGTATTGCCAGACGCTGCCAAGGTCGAATTCTTCGCGCAGATTGATAATCAGCCTTGCCTTGCCGCGTCGGCCGTAGGTGTATTTTACATAACGCAGGATATCCTTGGCATCATGCACAGCCTCGTAAGGCGTGGTAGCAAAGCTGCCGATGCCGTGATATTCAGGGTCACGAATCCAGCTTATGGTTGTTTCTTCCCACCCTTTAAGGGCGAACTTTAGATAGTAGGGTTCAGGACGCTCATACACGGTGCCGTCAGGATGTAGGGCATACCATGTATTATCGTCCTTCTTAATCTCAAATTGGAATGTTGGCCCCATTATCTTCTATTGTATTTCTGCCATTCGTACCACTTCTCAACGCCTGTGCTGCCCTTTGGCGCGGTGCTACGGATGGCGCGTTCCTGCCTACTCCCCCACTTATCCAACCGCTCGGTGATGTCGCTGTTATCCTGTCGCATCATGCCCTGTTGGCGTTGCGAAACTACGGCATTTAGCATCCCGTATCCGAGTGCATTAATCCGGTCTTGTGGCGCAACGATGGTATTTCTCGGCAAATCCCTCACTTGGTCTGAATCCACCATGTACGGCTTGCGACCCGGCTCAATGATAAGCTCTGCGCCTGCTTCACCAACACGGGCAAGACCGCCCTTGTGCTTTGGCCTGCCGGGGATGCCTGCACCCAACGCGTATTCAGGCAGAGGGGTTGCAAGGACGGTGGCAAGCTGTACAGCACCTATTGCAGCAGCTACGGCAGCAAGACCGATACCAGCCCCGGGCACGGACAACTGTGTGAGTACTGCCTCGGCTGTCTTGGCAATGATTTGAGCGATGGTTATGCCCCTCTCAAACTGCGCCTGCCTCTTTCGTACCGCACGCTCTTTCTCGGCAAGCTGGTCACGTTGGGCTTGGGCTCTCGCCTCGGCCTCGGCAATTTTGCGTTGCTTTTCTTCCTGACTTGCGGTCGTTGCATTAATTGCCTCAATCTCTTTGTCTTTGTTCTTATCTATCTGGTCCCCCTGCTTTTGCAGTCGTGCAAGCTCCTTGTCAGCCTGCGCGGATATGATAGTGCCAATGCCGTTCAGTATCTCCTGTGCGAGGTCGCCCAGTGCGCGGAGAAGCTTTGCCCTGCGTTGCCCCGCCTGAACATCCGCAGCCTCAATCTTGGCGTTCTTCTCGTTGTTGATGGCAACAATAATATCAGCCAGCTTCTTCTCCTCTGCTTCCGTATCAGCCCCAAGATTCTGCAATTCCTGCATCTTCGCCATCGTAAGGTCACGCGCGCCCTCAAGCTCCCTCATATCGTAAGCCTTATTCATGGCCTCCAAATCGGCTCGATACCTTGCCTCACTTATTGCCCCGGATGCAAAACGCTTGTTTAGCGCACGGCGTTCCTCTGTTTCCTGCTCAGATAGGTTCGCTTTTAGGTAGGCAATGTTGTTGTCGAGCAGTGCCCGGCGCGTTGCTATCTGCTTCTCTAAATCCTTAGTTACCGCATCTTGCGAAAACTTGTTGTTCTCGCGTTCGGACTTAGCTTGCAACGCGGCATATTTGTCGGTAATAACCAGCCTCTCTGCTTCAAATGCTTCTTTCTGCCGAACCAGATTCTTTTGCTCATTACTCAGCTTGCCTCCTTTACCCTCCAACTGTGCAATCTTCTTTAGATTCACATCTATATTGTCAAGCTCTGCCTTGGCAGCTACCTTTTGCTGTTGCAGCTCTTTCTGATAGAACTCCTCTCGGGCAGAAAGACGCATTGCCAACCCTTCCTGTTCATTCTCAAATATCGCCTGCAAGTCCTCTTTGTTGCCCTGTAAGCGTTGCGATTGAAGATCCGCACGGGCTTTGTTAAGCCGCTCCTCAATATTGATTACCTCGTTGGTGGTATCCTGCGCCGCCTTAACCCGTTCTTCCTTTTCTTTTTTAGTTATCTGTATGTTTAGTTCACTTGCAAGCGTGTCTGATTCTATCTGGCTATTTTGACCGATGTTCATGAGGTCTTTAGCTTGCCTGCGAAGAGTTTCAATGTTCTTGTCCCTTGCTGCCAATGCGCCGCGTTCCGTTTCAGAATAAGATGAAACAGCCTTTTCAATCCCCGCTGCGAAAGATTCATAGCCTGTCAATATTTCTTCGCTCCCCTTTTGCGCCTCAAGCTCCGCCTCAAGCGTCTTCTCTGCTGCTTTTGTGAACGCCACCTGAGCCAGTGCTTTCTTGTATGTATATTCTATATACTTTTCTGCATTCTTTATAAACGTTGCCTCCGCTTCATTCAGATCGTTCGACTTGCCCCATGTTTCCCCCAATGTATCATTATACAGTTTTAGCGCGTCCTCCTTTGATATGATGCCTATACGGGCCTCACTGAACCTGATGCGCATCGTTTCAACTTCGGCAGTGGTTCTGGCTACGGTTGAGCGTGTATCTGCTATCGCATCGTTAGCTGTCTTGATTGATTCAGCAAGGTTGTCGGCTTCATCAGATGCGCTGCTAAGAGAATCGGCAATGGCGGAGGCCGCATCAGCACCGAATGCAGTTAGCAACAAGATCCCGACTGTCAGGGCTGTGTTTAGCGAAAAAATAGATTTTAGCAGGCGCGCACCAACTGACAACTGAGCTGTTTGCGCTGCGGTAGCCTGTGTAGTGGCGACTGTTTGGGCTTCCAAGGCGGCGGTTGCATTTGCGGCGGCAACAACATTTGCGCCGTTTGCCCGAACCTGTGCCCCAATGGCTGCTGCATCCTCAACCGATGCCCCTGCATTTACCAGCAAAGCCTCGGTGTTCACGCCAGCAGCGGCGGCGGCCTCTAATGAAGCCCCTGACGCGGCAATTTGTTCACCAATCTGCTCTTTAAGGGCAATCGCTTGCTCCCTGCTTGCTGAAATGGTGCCGACAACTGAGTCGATCTGGTCGCCCAATGATTCAGCCGTTGCATCAGCCGCTTGCTGGGCAGCCGTCTGTGCCGTTTGCGCCAGTGCTTGGGCCGCATTCGCCTCTTCTGTCGCGGCTTTAAAGCCTTTCAGCTCTGCGGTTGCCCGTTGTATTTCATCGCTGAGAAGTGGCAACTGGTTCGACCATGAAAGAAAAAGCTGGTTAAGGTTCTGTACAGATGGAACCTCTCTGAAAAGCCCCTGCAATTGCATGCCTATGCCATCGTATCCAGATT
>Ga0247808_10000135_pt1 | contig 47870 bp, 46 predicted proteins | sample UWRJL089202R1_FD_179914 | JGI IMG/M metagenome (GOLD analysis project Ga0247808, IMG submission 179914) | Plant litter microbial communities from Arlington Agricultural Research Station in Wisconsin, United States - UWRJ-L089-202R-1 | ecosystem: Environmental > Terrestrial > Plant litter >...
GTTCACCATGCTCACAAACTTGCCGGTGCCTTCATAACCCATGTATTGACCGATGTCCATGTCGTGTGTGCTGCCGATCAAAACAGGAATGATGTTTTTATTCAGCAATACTTCGCACACTTCCTTGATGCGTTTGTAACTTTCATCGATGTTGATGCCGCAACGCAAATTACCGAGGTCTACAATGCGGTAGGCACCGGTACCTTTTTTCAGGGCATACAATTTCTCCCTCACAGCATCCGCTGCTTTGCTCACGCCTTCTGCATCGGCAGCGCCTTTCTCTTCGGTCAGTCCGATAATGGCAATGTCCGCATAATCGAGGGAAGGAAAGTTTTCTTCGTAACGGATGATGTGGTTGTATAAACTGGAAACATCGTTCTTGATGTGCGCAGGAACTTCTGTTTTTACAATGTCGAAGAAAATCCGAAGATTCATGAGGGTTGAGTTTTGTACAAAGCTAATAATTAAGATTAGAAAATAGAGAATAGAAAATAGAGAATAGAATTTGTTTAATCTATTCTCTATTTTCTATTCTCTATTCTCTCAAAAGAGTTGCTTCCACGTCCCCTTAATCCGATTGTACTTCAAGGTACTCGGCAACGCACTCCACCAATAGCGGTTCATCTCTACCGCAAAGGAAGGCTGCATGTAGCAGTTGATGGTGCAGCCCTGGCATTCGGGTAATTTGCCTTCGAGTGCTACCAATTGTTGCACTTCATCGGAATGATAGAGTTCGTACAGGTTATCATTGATCTCAAAAGATTTCGTACCCAAATGGTAGCAAGGCAGGACCAACTTATTTTCAGGAGAAATGACGAGTGTTGTACTAGCCGCTTTACATACCGGATCTTCTACCTGATTGCCGCCATCGACGCGCAATTTGATGAAGGCTTCATTCAAATAGACCATGGGTTTCTTTCCCCATTGTTTCAGGCTCTTCAGCTGAGCGGCGGTTAAGCCTCCCCCGGTTTCCACCTGATTGTATTCAAAGGAAGGGTTGATGATGAGCAATAAATCGTTGGGCATCGAGATGTTCTGGTAGACTTTCTCCAGGTGGCTGATGTTCTCGCCGAAAGCAGTGAATAAAATATCGGGTTTCTCTCCTAAGGACTTAGCGATCTGAATCGACTGCATGACAAAATCGAAGCAAGGCGCTTTTCTCATCTCGTCGTGCGTGGCGGCGTCGGCTGCATCCAGAGAAAAATGAAGCATATCGATCAGTCCTTTCAGTTCTTCCGCTCTTTTAGGATACAACATCCCATTGCTGGTCACCGTGGTGATAAATCCCATGGATTTGGCCAGTTTTAAAATGGCGGCGAGGTCCCGGTGAAGTAAAGGTTCGCCTCCGGTGAAGTCTATCACCTTGACTCCTAGTTTTTTGAGGGCATTAAAATTTTGTTCGGCCTGTTCTACCGTGATATATGGTGATGGCTTTTCCCAAATGTCACAAAAACTACAGGCCGCATTGCAGCGGTAGGTCAGGTAGTAATTGCACAAAATAGGATGCGAAATCAGCCGCATAGAATGGGTTTTGGTCTAATTTACGGATAAAAGAGTCTTGCGAGGTTAAAAGCAGTGAATTTTGTTCGGCTTTTCGTATATTTGACCTCCATTGCACTCATTTTATTTAAAACAAATATGGCTGAAAACACACAAACGGCATTGAAAGGTGTCATCACAGGTAACGACCTGACTAAATTGTACACTGCTGCTAAGAAAGCACAATTAGCATTTCCTGCTGTCAACGTAGTAAGTACCAACTCTGTTAACGCAGTACTAGAAGCAGCAAAAGCTGTGAACTCTCCGGTGATCATTCAATTCTCTAACGGAGGTGGTCAATTTTATGCTGGTAAATCTTTACCAAACGACAAACAACAAGCATCTATCGCCGGTGCGATCTCTGGTGCTCATCATATTCACCAATTGGCTGAAGTATACGACGTAGCCGTTGTATTGCACACAGACCATGCGGCAAAGAAATTATTACCTTGGATCGACGGTTTGTTGGATGCAGGTGAAAAATTCTTCAAAGCACACGGTAAGCCTTTGTTCTCTTCTCACATGTTGGACCTTTCTGAAGAGCCTTTGCACGAGAACATCGAGATCTGCAAAAAGTATCTGGAGAGAATGAGCAAAATCGGTATGCACCTTGAAATTGAATTGGGTGTAACTGGTGGTGAAGAAGATGGCGTAGACAACTCTGACATCGACAACTCTAAATTATATACTCAACCGGAAGAAGTATCTTATGCTTACGAAGAATTGAGCAAAATCAGCCCGAACTTTACCATTGCTGCGGCATTCGGTAACGTACACGGAGTATACAAATCCGGTAGCGTGAAATTGGAGCCAAAAATCTTGAAAAATTCTCAGGACTTCGTCGCTAAAAAATTCAACACATCTACTCCTGATCCGATCAATTTCGTATTCCACGGTGGTAGCGGTTCTTCCAGAGAGCACATCAGAGAAGGTATCTCTTACGGTGTCATCAAAATGAACATCGATACAGATTTGCAATGGGCATTCTGGGAGGGTATCCTAGGTTACTACAAAACAAACGAAGCTTATCTTCAAGGCCAATTGGGTAACCCTAAAGGTGCTGATCAACCGAACAAAAAATTCTACGATCCTCGTGTATGGTTGAGAAAAGGAGAAGATACGTTTGTCGCTCGTTTGAAAGAAGCATTCGTTGACTTGAACTCAGACAATGCTTACGAGAAAATGGGTCTTTAAGAGATGAGAAATGAGAGCTGAGAAATGAGAATTTTTGAATCTTCCATATAAAAAAAAGCCTGCTAGATCTAGCAGGCTTTTTTTATGTCAAATCATCTCTCATCTCTCATCTCTCATCTCTCATCTCTCTACTTGCTAAACAAGTTATACTTCACAATACAATATATCGCCCTAAACCCATCCTTCCAGCCAATCTTCTTTCCTTCTTCGTAGGTTCTGCCGTAGTATGAAATACCTACTTCGTAAATTCTTACTTTCGGAATGCGTGATATTTTAGAGGTGACTTCCGGCTCAAATCCGAAACGGTTTTCTTTCAGATCCAGTGACTGAATCATTTTTGTATTGAATAATTTATAACACGTTTCCATATCTGTCAAATTGAGATTGGTAAACATATTGGATAAAAACGTCAGGAATTTATTGCCTATCGTATGCCAGAAAAATAAAATACGATGCGGATTGCTACCAGCAAACCTGGAACCGAATACCACATCCGCAAATCCCTCGACAACCGGCTTCAACAAATCGTTATACTCTCTCGGATCATACTCCAGATCTGCATCCTGAATGATCAGGTATTCTCCCGTAGCATGCTGGATACCGGTATGTAAGGCAGCGCCTTTGCCTTTATTGACTTCATGAGAAATCAAACGGATTTTCATCGCTTCGTTCTTCTCCATGTAAGCCGTAATGGCTCCGATTGTATTGTCTTTGGAACAATCATTCACAAGAATGATTTCCTTTTCAATACCCTGTATTAATTGCACCTCTTTTACTTTATCTAAAATGAGATGAATGGTTCTTTCCTCGTTGTAGGCAGGAATGACAATAGAAAGCTTTTTGAATGGAAGCATAAAAAGATTATAAAGTATAAATATACGCTTGTTTTTTTATACGTCCAACCGCTTATCGCTCATAGCGCAAAGAACGCATGATTTGATTTTGCTCTTCTTCATATAAAAAATACTGGTCATAAGGAAAATCAATCAACACCTGAGCGCCATGGTTAAATTCTATGGTATGTATAATGTACAAATGGTGTTTCTGTCCCTGTGCATCGATATACTCTGCATCGTACCCGATGGTATAGGGCAAAGTAAACCTGCCGTCTGTATCCACAAACGTTTTCTTAATTTTAAAACCGTTTTGCTTCTGGAAAAACTGTAAGCCTTTTGTCGAATATTCCCGGATGGAAGTGCTGGGTTTAATGTGTTCGACCAATACAGATAAAGTCGCCTGCGACGCTTTTTTCTTTTCACCCAATTTACGGGCATACGTGTAAATGGTCGACTCTGATTTGGTTGGCCTGATTTGAGCGTTGCTCCAGGCCGGGGGCAATTCAAACCGGATATTGATATCAGCTAATTTTTCTGTACGCAAACTGTCCTGCGCCTTCAGAGAAAAAGACAAACTGATGATACTCAAAAAAAGATAAGCGATTAATTTCATGCGCGTTCTAAGGGGAAAGTAAGGCAATGAGGACCACCACGTGCTCTGGACAATTCGCTGCTCTTGAGTGTGATGATTGTTTTTTCCAAGGAATGAAGCGATGTTCCTGCTTTCAGCAAAGCATTCGCTTCCAGGATTTGATACCCTCTCTTTGCAAATGCCTCCAGTGTTTTTTCATTGCGGTCGTAACCAATAATGACACCCGGCTTTAAAGCAAAGAAATTACAACCGTCCGTCCACTGTTCTCTTTGATCAAAAGGATACACACCGTCTCCGCAAGGAATCAATTCCAGTTGAGGAAGAAAGTGATGGGTAAACTCCTGAAAACTTTTAAAACGCAGTTCTTTGTCTTCCTTCAATGAAATGGTTTTAACAGGCACCGTATCCTGATCATTCAGGAGCGGTTGATAAGCGACTGCTTCGTTATGATTGGTAAATGTAAACACCGTATCCCAATGCATGCAATAGCGTGAAGCGGGCAAATAAGCGACAGACATGTATTCGATGTCGTGGCTTTGCGCTGCCAGTTTTTGTTTGATGCGTGCGATACCTCTTTCATTGGTGCGCTCCGAACTACCGATCAGCAAATGGTTCGGAGCAATCATCATGATGTCTCCCCCTTCCAGTTGTGGCTTTGCATCAGGCATCGTTAAGAATCGCAGCAATTCTTCCAGGTCATCTGCAGGCGATACAATCAATCCTTTGGAAGACCAGGCATTGAATTCTGTATGGTAATGAAACACAAACCAGGTAATCAGACTTTCTCTTGCCCTGGCTTTCTTAGCCGCCGTAGCATGAATTAAAAAAGGGCCTGCAACACTTCCAATGTCGCGGGTGAAAATTAAATTAGGAACCGGATATACATGTTGTGCAAGATTCCCTTCTATGCTGTATTGTGCCAACTGTTTTGCACTTTGATCCATTAATGCAGCACGCTGATCCGTTAGGCTTTCCAATGCACAAAGTGCAACTACGAACTGTTTTTTGAGTGCAGCATCTTCTAATACATCGGCCAGTAAAGATGCAATTTCCAGGCAATGAGTTTTGCCTACAAAATTTTCTATCAATGATTTTAAAGAAGCATGCTCTTCCTGAATCTTAGGAAAAAACACAATGTCTTCGTACAAAAAATCCGTAGCGAATTCCGGCGTTACCTTAGCGATCCCCGGATCAGGAGAATGAATGATTATTTTTTTTAGCGGAGTTATTTCAGAGTAATTACCCATTGCATATCAGTGTGTATGTGTGAGTGTATAATAGCGCCCAGAAATATAGGATTTTTCTTCCAACTCTATACTCACACTGTCTAGTAGTACATCATCTTTAAACAAAAAACACTTCCGCCAGATTTGATGTATTCGGATGTATCAATAGGTACTACTTCTACATTCAACTGTTTTAAAAGCGTTTCGGTTTGTAAGTTTCCTTCTTGTATAACGACGGTCTTCTTATGTTCATTGGCGATGACATGCATGTTCAATGCAAAACCATGCGCCGCTTCTGTCTCCGGTACCTCGAGGCAATGTGTAAAAAGCTGTTTCAGTTTCTGATTACTTTCTGCAGAAAAAGCAGCCGGCGTATACAATACGGTATCTTTATCCAGGATGGTGATGCAGGTATCGAGGTGATAGAAATTAGGGTTTACCAATTCCAGGGCTATGATTTCATAATCCGTCAACAGCTCCAAATGCTTGATGGTTTGAAAGGCGGTTCTGAATCCATGACCACAAAGACAACGGTACTGTCCGGGAATTTTCAGAAGATCTCCCATCCCTTCGAATAAAAACTCTTTGGGCAAGTGCAGGATTTCATATTCTTCATTTTCAAAAAACTGTTGGTAATGCGCCACTTCCTTCTGCCTGTTGGGATGTTTCATGTTACTGATGATCACCTTTTTTTGGCCTCTGTGATCTAAAAAGGGAAAAGTCTGATTGGCAGCAAATACCATGTCTTCCAAGCCTTCTACTCCAGGCAAAATGGATACTTGTGAAAGGCCCCCGTTCATGGAAATTTTTTTATATTCAAAAACCAGTTTTTCCCATTGCAAAAGCGCTTTTGCCTTATCAATATTGCCTTTTTGCCCTTGCATGTGCACGTTTTTCTCATCAATGACCTCAAACCACTGAGGATGACAGAGTAACACTTTGTGTGCATCGGGAGACAAAATCGATGGTTTTGTTAACATATTTTGTATTTTTATAAGACTATCTTGAATTATTTCGAAAAAGAAAATATTCTATGTAACCTTTATCCCCAATAAACGGTAAAGTTCACATGTTGTTAATGAAAATTGATAGTTTATTTTAATGAGGAGACTAAGGAATGGGTTGTTGCTATTGTTGTTTGCACTGATAGTGTTATCTATCATTGGTCTTGCATTGCCTCCAACTTTTAAAGTAACAAGGACCGTGCGAATCAATAACAGTGCGGCAGGTATATACCCCTATCTCAACACGATTGAACGATGGCCGGAGTGGACCATCCTTAACAAAAGTAAAGACGCGACCATTTTATACAGTTTCAGCGGACCAGAGAGAGGCATTGGAGGCACCATGACTTTTGACGGAGAGAAATTAGGTAACGGCAAGATTACCATCATGGACAGTGAAAGAGATCACTCTCTAAACTTCGAAGTCAAACTCAATGAAGAACAAGTGACCATTCACGGAGTTATTTTGTTAGAACCAAAATCATCGGGTACAGACGTTACCATTACGATGGAAGGAGATGTTGGCTTTCACCTGGTGAATCGTTATGTAATCCTGATGACGAATCAGGTATATGGTCCTATTTTGGACGAAACACTTCAAAATTTGCAAAGCATTACTGAACAGTAATCTTCCCCACCCCTTTTTTCAGGAACTTTTATCCTTCGCTTTGGCTTATAACCAAGAGCTAAAGAAATGAAAGCGTTTTTTTCCGGCGGATTCTCCCCTCTTCGCTCTAAATCTATTATCTTTGCAGTCCACATCGATTGAACCCTACCGCTATGCTTGATAAGCTGGAAGCCATAAAAAACAGATTTGACGAAGTATCCGAGGCCCTTGTGTCGCCGGATGTCATGTCTGACATGAAAAAATACACCTCTCTGAACAAAGAATACAAAGAGCTCAATAGAATCGTTGTCAAATACCTGGAGTATAAAAACCTTCTGGACAATATCGAGAGCTCTAAAAAGGTATTGGCAACTGAAAAAGATCAGGACTTCCGTGAGATGGCCAAAGAAGAACTAGAATTGCTGGGTCCTCAGAAAGATTCAATGGAAGAGGAGATCAAACAATTGTTGATTCCAAAAGATCCTAACGACAGTAAAAACATCATCATAGAAGTTCGTGCAGGAGCGGGCGGAGACGAAGCCGCTATTTTTGCGGGAGATGTATTCAGGATGTACCAACGTTTTGCCGAAAGACAAAACTGGAAAATGGACATCATCGATTATACAGAAGGTTCTTCCGGTGGTTATAAAGAAGTCATTGCCAACGTGGCCGGAGACGACGTGTATGGCAAAATGAAATACGAATCAGGTGTACACCGTGTACAACGTGTACCCAATACAGAAACACAAGGTCGTGTGCATACTTCAGCTGCCAGTGTAGCAGTGCTTCCCGAGATGGATGAAGTAGAAGTGGAAATTGATTTGAACGATGTCCGCAAAGATACGTTCTGCTCTTCAGGACCCGGTGGACAATCGGTAAACACGACTTATTCCGCTATCCGCTTGACACACATTCCGTCTGGTTTAGTTGTGCAATGCCAGGATGAAAAATCTCAAATCAAAAACTTTGATAAAGCATTAAAAGTGTTGCGTTCCCGTTTGTACGAATTGGAATTGAAAAAGCACAACGATACCGTAGGCGCACAACGCCGAGAAATGGTGGGTTCAGGAGATCGTTCAGATAAAATCAGAACGTACAATTATCCGCAAGGTCGTGTTACAGATCACCGCATTGGTTATACGGTATATAATTTGCCCGTTGTCATGGACGGCGCATTGAACAACTTCATTGAAGAACTTCGTTTGGCAGAAAATGCACAACGTCTGCAAGAAGGTGTAAAAGAAGAAAGCTAATCATCATTCCTATTATAAAAAAGGTCATCACAGAATCCGTGTGATGGCTTTTTTTATGGGTAAAATAGAGGCTAGTTGTTGGCTTTCTCCCATTCTTCTTTTGTCCTCTTCTTCGCTTCACGAGCTTCTTTCTTTGCTTCTGCTTTCTCTTCTTCCCATTCCTGCTTCACTTCCTCCTTGGTTTCTTTGAGTTCCGCTTTCGTTTTATCAGCGGCTTCCTGTACACCGGCTTTCGTTTTATCAGCAGCATCTTTTATTTCCTGTTTGGTTTCTGCTACACCTTCTTCCATGTCTTGTTTCAGTTCTCTAGCTTCCTGATGAATCTTAGCAGTATCTGCTTTTACTTCTTCTCTATTATATTGAGCTTCCTGCTTAGATGAACAATATGTCAAGGCCGTAGCAAGAGTAGAGCATATTACGATAGCAACGATCTTTTTCATAGCAATGATTTTAAGGTGATACAAAATTGGTTTTATCTGACACTACTTTTGCAAAGACAAAAAACCAACCATATTTCCCTTTTCGTTATTTTTGAAAGTTTTTAAAGCTTTTCTTTCCTCAAACCTTATCAACAGCTTGGAAAAAACTCCACAGGATGGGAATTCTGTCGAAATTCTGAAAATTATAATTTCAAAGATCAAAATACCCTCTAAGGGGTATTGGATCTAGCCTATTAAAGCTATATTTTTGTTTAGAATCATTCTAAATAAATAGTGCAATCCCTTAAAACATCTGTCTTGCTCGCTGACAATCATCTTTTGATTAGAGAAGGATTGAAATCTATGTTGGCTTCCGACCGGAGTTTTAATGTGGTGGGTGAAGCCGCAGACAGCCAGGAATTAGCAGCAGGGGTTCGCACGCATAAACCTGATTTAGTTATTATAGATTATTCTCTTCCCGGTTTCTTTAGTCCGGAAGACATTAAAGTAGTGTATGGTCTTTCATCTTCCACGAATATATTAGTCATTACCACCAATCAAAATCAAAACGATATTTTGAAGGTATTGGAATATGGTGTCTCTAATTACATTTTGAAATTGTGCGACAAAGAAGAATTGATGGGGGCTATTTATGCTACCGTCAAAAAAGAAAAATTTGTTTGCAGCAAAGTCATCGATGCCATATTGAACAAACATTTTCCTCAGGAAGACAGTTGTGAAGGGGTTTCACTTAGTCAACGGGAAGTGGAAATAGTAGAACTGATTTCCAAAGGTTTTACGAATAGCAGAATAGCAGAAAAACTTTTTTTAAGTGTACATACCATCAGTACACACCGCAAGAATATTCTTAAGAAACTGGGCGTCAACAAATCTTCCGAACTTGTGATGTACGCCATCAAAACAGGCATCATTGAATCTCCTTCCAACTAATACTTTTTTAAGGTAGCGTAAAGCCATTGAGATTACCCTTAACGAGGTATATCTTTTACCCTAAGACCTGTATTGATAGTTAAACATATAAAGGGGAAGTTTGCGGACAATAATTCTGTTTAGAATCATTCTAAACAGTTCTCTAATTATAACCCCACATCATATGAAAAAAATAATTACTTCTCTAGCCCTCGTTCTTGCTCTAGTACAGGCCGCGTCGGCACAAACAGACGCTTCTGTCAGCATGGGCGGTAGCTATGCAAACAACGTTTGGTACAGCTTTGAAAATGGCATTGTGGGTTCCACACAGGCTGCTAACAACTGGGACATTGCTCTGGCTGCTACATTCTCTCCTACTTCTTCATTGGCAACCTCTGTGTTATTCAATTATAAAGTAGGAACTCTATTTATTGCTCCTGTCGCTTTAACTCCTGTGGATGATTTTGACGACCTGGATACTAACGGCATGGCAAATACATGGCAGAAACTATATAATGACGATAGAGACTGGGCTAGCGGTGCCTTCAACCAAACCGCTACAGGACATCCTGATTACGGATGGGGAACTTATGATCCGGGCCATACAGGTCTTACAGCCAGAAGAATATTTGTAATCCGCTACACAGATGGATCTGCAAAAAAACTCACTATCGCTTTATCTTTTGTAACTGGTTCTTATACGATCAAATATGACAAGTTAGATGGATCTGCTCCACAAACTGCGACTGTCCTTATATCAAATTACAGCACAAAAAACTTTGTCTACTATTCATTGACCAATAATACAATCATCGACAGAGAGCCGGCATCTTCTACATGGGACATGGTATTTACGCAATACATCTCTACCAGCGAATTGTATAAAACTTCTCCTTCAACTCCAGGCCTAGGTGCTCCGAATCAACCAGTGGGTGGAATTTTACTGAACAACGGTCTGGAAGCCGCCCAGGTAAACGACGTAGCAGACAGAACAACATTCACAGATTATGCTTCTCAAACTTTCAGTACGGATATCAACATTATCGGATGGGATTGGAAATATTTGAATGCTTCATTCCAATGGAAAGTCGTAAGTGACAGTATTTACTTTGTAAAATTGGCAAACGATGATATCTACAAATTGTACTTCACAAGCTTTGGCGGAACATCAACAGGCACTTTCAACTTCACACAAGAAAAATTAAGCACCGTAACAGGTGTATTCGGCGAAGCTTCTGACAAAGCAAGCTTATCAGTATATCCAAACCCGACTGCTTCAGGCCATGCTACTGTTCTTTATGACTTCAGCAACAGCAACAATGCGGTATTGACAGTCTCTGACTTGACAGGAAATGTAGTGTACTCAGAAAACATCCCATCTGCATCCGGTCTTAACGCTTATACATTCTCTACTTCTTCTTTGAAAACAGGTTTATACATTGTTTCGCTATCTGCCAATGGTGGTGTGTTGCAACAAAAACTGATGGTCAAATAAGTAACGTCTTTACCTTTAACAATAAAAACTAGTCTACCCAACTAATTAAACAATGAAAAAATTAATCGCTTTTGCTTTATGCAGCATGATGTGTGCAACAGGTTTCGCACAGAAAAACAAATTACAACAAGACCGTGAAGCCATCCTGGCTTTCGCAGGATGTTATAAAGTAACGTTTGAATTTGCCGAGACCTTTGCTCCTGATACCGCTTACAAATACCACGATCGCAAATTTGATTGGGGTATAGAACAAGTGTCTATTCTTGAAAACACAGAAAAGAAAATAGTGCTTCAGCATCTGCTGATTGTAAATGATACCATGATCATCAAACACTGGCGCCAGGATTGGGTCTATGAAAATACAGATCTCCTGAGTTATCACAAAGACAACGAATGGAAGAAAGTAAAACTGACTCCTGCTCAGGTAAAAGGTACCTGGACACAAAAAGTATTTCAGGTAGACGATAGTCCTCGCTATGAAGGCTACGGTACATGGGTACATGTTGACGGCCGTCATTTCTGGGAAAGTACAGCTGATGCTCCTTTGCCACGCAGAGAAATCACCAAACGTCAGGATTACAACGTCATGAAAAGACACTCTAACATGGAAGTTACAAGCTATGGCTGGGTGCTGGAACAAGACAACGAGAAAATCATTCGTTCTGAAAGCGGTGACAAATTACTCTGCTGGGAAAAAGGAATGGAAAAATTTCTAAAAGGTGACTACAACTGCAAACCAGGTGTTGACTGGTGGACAAAGAATGAAGCTTATTGGAAAGATGTTCGTGCCGTATGGGATGAAATCTATGCTCAACCAGGTGCTGTGAAACTGGAAAAAAGAGTAGAAGATAAATTCCTCTTTGAAAAACTATTTGCTCTGGGTGATGAGTACGCGAAAAAAGCACCGTACAATTCAGCAGAAGCAAAAGCTGCCATCAAAAAAACAATTACTCTTTATCTAAAGAAATAAGTTGAAAAGCAGGAGTTAACGCTCCTGCTTTTATTTTCTCCCTTTAAGATCATGAATACACAGCCCGCCTTAAAATTAATTATACTATGGATACTCATCATCATCGGTATGATCCTCCATTTCAACTATCACGTCAGTGAAATTTTCTATGGCATTAATGTAGCAAGGCCAGGGGCAAATGGTATAGTACCGGCAGGCGCTCACATGATAAAAAACATCTTCTATCACATTCCTTTATTGCTTGTGATTTCTCTGCTTTATTTTACCAATACCTGGTATAAATTATTCCTCTTCATCATCAGCCTTGTATTTACCGCATCACACATCCACCACCTCGCCGGAGAATTCAAGCACGATGTTTACGACCTTTCACAAATTCCCTTGCTTGTCATTGTCTTACTGGTAAGTCTGTTGATCAATAAAGCTTCCTGGGATTATTATAAAAACAATAACGCATAACCTACACATGAGTAGTGGCATTGCAGGTCGTATCTCTTAAACCGGGTGGACTTAAAGATTATTTTTTGCCTGCAATGCCGCTTGCTCACCAATGCTGATCTTATTATGAATAAAAAATTATTCGGTTTTGGGCTTCTCTTCTCTTTGCTTGCATATAGCCAAGTCATTGCGCAGACGCTTACTATACTTTCCGCGGATGAGAAAGAAGGTATTCCTCAAACACATATCCTTTATAAAAGTCTTTCCAATCGCCAGGAAGGGGTGTTATTAAGCGATGTGCAAGGAAAAGTTTCTTTGGATTCTTCTCTGCAATCGTCCATGCCACTTGCTCTTGAAATAACTTCTATCGGTTATCAAAAGCATTATGATACACTCTATTCTCTTTCTAATAAAACCTACCACTTAAAGTCAGAAGCCGTTGTGCTCAATGAAGTAGTCATCACCGCACAATATGCTGCCAACAGTCCTGAAAAATCTGTACACAAAATAAAAATCATTGACCGAAAACGAATTGACTTGCAAGGCGCACAAAACTTACGTGATGTACTGAGCAATGAAATGAATGTTCGTATTTCTCAGGACAATGTATTGGGAAGCAGCATGAGTCTGCAAGGCATCACCGGGCAGAATGTTAAAATACTGATCGATGGTGTACCTGTAATCGGACGTTTAGATGGCAATATCGACATTTCTCAAATCAACCTGAACAATGTTGAGCGCATTGAAATCATAGAAGGCCCATTGTCTGTCAATTACGGCAGCGACGCCTTGGCAGGAACGATTAATGTCATTACGAAAAAATCACAGAAGCGCGTATTCTCTTCTTCCTTGAATACGTATTACGAAAGTTCCGGCCAATACAATTTGTCAGGACGAATCGGTTATCAAAAAAACAAAAACAGCATTGCCTTATCTGGTGGACGAAATTACTTTGACGGTTGGCAAAGTAATGATCCTACCTTTCGCGTCGAAAAGAAAAATCTGGCCGACAGTTCTCGTGTTAAAGACTGGAAACCTAAAGAACAATACTACGGAGCGCTTTTCTTAGGCCGCGAGATCAAAGAATTAAAACTGGGGTATACAGGAGATGTCTTTCACGAAAAGATCACCAATCGGGGAGCCCCTAGACCTCCTTATAATGAAACCGCCTTTGATGATTATTATAGAACCTTGCGTGTCAACAACACCCTTAGTCTCAATGGCAAGCTGAACAAAAACTACAACATCAATGTCATCGGTTCTTATAACTATTTCCAACGAACGAAAAATACTTATTTTAAAGACCTCACCAATTTGAATGAAGTCCTCAGTACAAACAGCAGTGATCAGGATACGACAAAATTCAAGACACTGATGAGCAGAGGTAGCATCAGTTACATCAAAGACTCGGCTGCACTTCACTACGAACTGGGTTATGACCTGAACAACGAAACCGGCTACGGTGTTCGCATCAAAGACAACAAACAAACCATAGGAGATTATGCCGCATTCGGGAGTGTAGAATACAACCCGGTCTCCTCTTTGGTTATACGTCCGGGTCTTCGCTATGCATACAACACTGCCTATGCAGCCCCGCTGGTGCCGTCGTTGAATGTACGTTACCTGTTAAAGGAATTTACGTTTAGAGCTTCATATGCCAAAGGATTCAGAGCTCCTTCTGTAAAGGATCTGTACTTCTATTTTGTAGACATCAACCACAACATCGTAGGCAATCCCAACTTACAGGCTGAATCGTCTGATAATTTTACGTTGTCCTCTGTATGGCAGAAAAATCAGCACCAGAAAGTCTACAAAGTAGAAGCTTCGGCTTTTTACAATCAAATACACAACCTCATCACACTTGCCCTGCTATCAGGCACAGAGTATACCTATACCAATATTGGCAATTATAAAACTCAAGGTGTAAATCTAAACGGTGAATTAGCCATTAAACACCTGAAATTTGTATTGGGCGGTTCATACATTGGACGCTACAATATTTTGTCAGAAACGAGTGATGTAGAGACATTCAGTTACTCACCTGAAATCCGTTCGAATGTTGTGTATGAATTCAAAAAAGCAAATTTATCTGTTGCTGTATTTTACAAATACAATGGTGCACTCAATGCCTTTGCTATAGATGAAGATGACAAAGTTTACCAAACCACCATACAAGCTTACCACATGGCCGACCTGTCTGTCACCAAATCATTTTGGCAGAAACGTGTCGGGTTAACGATCGGAAGCAAAAACCTTTTCGATGTTAAAAACATTACCGGTTCTGCCTCCGGAAGTGCGCATTCTTCGGGGACTAATAGTTTATCGGTTGGAATGGGCAGAACATATTTCCTGAAACTAGACATTTTGATCAATAGCCGATAATGAAAACAATCTCTATACTTTGTTGCCTGGCGTTTTATGCCCTACTGCTGAGCAGTTGTGAAGTCAAAGAACTACCTGTACCCCGGCACGATGCAGGCAATGTGATTACTACAACAGTAGACATGAGTGCTTCGTACAAATGGCAAATCTATTACAGTCTTGAAACCAATGCCATGATCAGCAAAGTAGCTAAAAGCGCCTGGGATCTTGGGTTCGAATCCAGTGATGAAGGATATCATATTGTTATGAATACGTCTAAGTTTATGTTTGCCTACAATACCCACAATACGAATTTCTCAGCGGTTACAGACACTGCAGGTTTTGCCAATGGCAAGCGCTGGGACGAACCTTCCGGCAACCTTGATTCTACTGCCATAGGAGATTGGAGAACAGCAGGAGAAGTATATATCATTGACAGAGGATATGATGAAACAGGGGCGCAACAAGGATTCCGAAAAATTATGTTTACAGCTGTCAGCACTACGGAATACATCGTCAAGTACGCCAAGATGAACGGTACAGGAGAAATTACCTTTCATGTTTCAAAAGACAATGCCTGCAATTTCTCCTTTCTTTCCCTTGCAGGAAACGGTGCACAAGTCATCGTAGAGCCACCTAAAGATCAATGGGATATCTGTTTTACGCAATACACTCACATATTTTATAATCCCACAATGCCCTATCTGGTAACAGGCTGTTTGCATAACCGTTTCAATACCACCGTTGCTAAGGAAACGACAAAATCCTTTACGGCACTAAATTTCTCAGACACCTACCACTATGAATTTTTCTCCGCCATCAATACAATCGGTTACGATTGGAAAACATTTTCCGGAACCACCTATGCAACCGACCCCAATAAATGCTACTTACTAAAGAACAGTAAAGGACATTTTTACAAACTTCATTTCATCGATTTCTACAATGCAACCGGCGATAAAGGGAATCCGAAATGGGAATTTCAGGCACTCTGATTCTGTAGTATATTGAATAGTTGCCGCTGGCTTCGTTACCAGTTCTTCTATCAATTAAATGGCACTATAAGTGTTGATTTCTTCTACACTACAGAAAAATCACAACCATTTTATCCTGGCATTTCCATTAAAACAATATAGATTTCACGATTGAAGTCATAAAATGAACTGCTATTTATTTATTTTCATTTTTTTCAAAAAAAATGTCAGCTTTATAAATTAACTAACATCCTATTTTTATTGCGCTTATTGACCAAGTAGACCTTAAACTTAAACCCATATTTTTCATGGCTGAATACTTTTAAAGAAGCTGACCTCTTATGAAATCACGGTTGAAAAATCACTCTTGCGATGCAGGCGTAAAGAAATTGTTGTGTAAGATTTGAACCGGTTTTTGGCTTGCTAATTGAAGACTGGTTAAATAAATTGACACTATTATTATTTTATCCGCTAATTAAAATATCCGCTACCATGAAAAAAATAACCCTCCTTCTACTGGCGGTGCTTAGCATATCTCATGCTGGCCTGGCCCAATCCAACGTTTCGTTTGGAAGTCCTTATTCAAGTGTGGACGCATCGTACAACCATTATTTCTATAGTGGAAATGAGCTGCTCTCTATAAAAGCACAACGACAAAAATTAGTCTTGCAAAAATTGAACAGTACCACACTGAATGAAATTTCAAGTAAGACATTTAATGATCTTCCTAAAAATTACAAAATAGAATACACGGTGGAAACCGATGGTAAATTCTATTTGCTCTATTCATTGGCGAACAAGAATAATTTTCAATTGTTCGCACGCGAGATTGACTTTGCTCAAGGCACATTTGCTTCAGAGGCCAAACAAATCATCAGCACAGAAGGCTCACTAAAAAAGAAGTCATCTGTTGGATTGCGAACTTCCTATGATCAATCAAAATTACTCATCTTTTATTCTCTCTCTACAACAGACAAAAATACAACGACAACCGGAATGCATGTATTCAATTCTTCCTTAGAAACACTATGGAAAAATCAAGTGAAGTCCTCATCCACTGAACAGCGGATAGACTTCGCAGTAGATGCAGCGGGTACAGCTTACTACCTCACGGAGAAGAACTCTTCTATCACACTCACTACCGCTTCTGCCACAGGTGAGGCTTCCAGCCAAGCTGTATCATTGGATAAAAAAACAATTCGTAAAATCGGATTGTTTGAAACATCACCAGAAGATATTCTATGTGCTGGATTTTACAATAAGGACATGAATACCAGTGCCGCAGGTGGTTTATTTATTTTGAAATCCAAAAGCTTAAACGAAGCCATTACTTGTCCGATTTCTCAACAAGTGATGCAGCAATACACTTCTGATCAGCAGCAGTCTTCTACACAATTTATGTTAAAAGAAGTTATTCTTGAAAAAGATGGCAGCTTAACATTGATTGGAGAAAGTCAACGTCGTGAAACCATTCACTACTATACCCCTAAAGGGCATGCACGCAATTCGTACTTCCTTCATTACGACGATATCCTTGTTACCAAAATAGATGCTTCAGGAAATTTGTCCTGGATGAAAAAATTACCCAAGCGCCAAACAGGAAAAGCTGCTGAAGGACAAGGTGTCATGTCATACCGCTACATGGCAAGCGAAAATAACTACTACCTTATTTTCCTTGACAATGAAAACAATAAAAGTGTGTCGTTGGATGATGCCCCTGTTAACTATATCAATGGCGAAGCGGGAACATTGACTGCCTATGAAATCAGCAAAGACAAAGGCTCCGTAACCAAATTGTCCATCCTAAATACCAAAGATGACCAGCAACTGAAAGTAAGTGATTTTTCTACACACAGAATTGTTCCTATCGATGCAGCAAGTTTTGTGTTAGAATTTTCCAAGAAAGGTAAAGAAGACGTATTGATGAAAACTGTCTTCACACAATAATATAGAACTATAGACGACGGAACATCAGGTCTGTCGTCTATAGTATTTTTAGGATGATTACATCCGGTATAGACAAGGCTCCCTTTCACATCCCCCAAGCACCTGTACCAAATTTTACTCGTTTTGGGAATTATTTTTCTTGCCATGTTAATAATTACCCATTTTATTGCGTCTATTTCTATTCGCACTATATTTGCTCACTCAACACCAAACATTATTTATTTATTAGAGCTATGAAAAAACACCTACTTATCTTGGCGATGCTTGTTGCCGGTATCTCCACTTCATTTGCACAAAAAAGATCAACAGGTTCTGACGTCGGCACAAATGCTGAGAAAAATGCGGGAATTGGTGTACGCCTTGGTGATCCTTCAGGAGTTACATTTAAGAAATATCTAGGAACCAAAGCCGCTTTGGAATTTAATGCCGGTGTATCCACTTTCGTTTCAGGATACAACTATGACTATGATTATGATAAACACTATCATCAAAATGGATACTATGGTTACGGACATGGCAACCGTTTCGGAATGTCTTTCCAGGCACATTATACAAGATTATTTGACATCAGACCAGTAACAGGTCTTCAATGGTATGCAGGTGGAGGTTTACAATTGAGAACCATCTCTTACAAATACTACTACTATGACAACTTAGGCTACTACCACGATGACAGAGCTACTTATGTACAGTTTGGTTTAGATGCATTAGGTGGTGCAGAATATACATTCAAAGATGCTCCATTCTCAGTTTTTGCTGATGTGAACTTCTTTATCAACTTCGTTAACAACCCGGGTGTATACATACAACCAGGCATTGGCGGACGTTTCAACTTCTAAGAATATATTTATAAAAAAGCCTGCTATGAAATTCATAGCAGGCTTTTTTTATAGTTGCAGTCTTAACCCTCAAGGTGGCTTTACTTTCAGATAAAACAAAAAGCTCATCGCTATAACAAGCGATGAGCTTTTTGTTTAGTAAATATCAAGTCCCTCTACAGGGGATGTAAGGGTAAGACGTTGCTAAAGATCCTTCAATAAATCATCTAAGAACTCCCGGCTATTTGACAACCTCGGCACCTTATTCTGACCTCCTAATTTCCCTCTTCTCTTCATCCATTGATAAAAAGTATCTTGCGGGACTATGTGAACTTTCGGCATCAATAAAGCCATGTCTTTGTAACGCTTCGCATCGTAATCAGAATTGATGGCTCGTAGCTCTTCGTCTAATAGGTGGGTGAAGCGATCCATGTCATTCGGTTGTTTGGAAAATTCAATGATCCATTCATGTCCGCCTTTTTGTTTGTCCGCACCGAAAAAGATGGGACCTGCAGTGAAATTGGTTACGAGCGCCTCTGTTTTTTCGCATGCTTTACTCAAAGCTGTTTCTGCATTTTCAATGACCAACTCTTCGCCAAATACATTGATAAAATGTTTCGTACGCCCAGTAATGCGAATGCGATAGGGCGCAACAGAAACAAACCGTACGGTATCACCGATGGAGTAACGCCACAAGCCTGAATTGGTACTGATCACCATCGCATAGCTTTTTCCCAATTCTACACCAGACAATGGGAGGATCAATGGATTTTCTTTTTCTAATTCATCGATTGGAATGAACTCATAGAAAATACCATAATCCAACATCAGCAACATGTCTCCGGTACCCAATTGATCCTGAATGCCAAAGAAACCTTCTGAGGCATTGTAGGTTTCTACATAATGCACCTGATCAGAAGGGAAGAATGTTTTAAATAATTCGCGGTAAGGAGTGAACGCTACGGCACCGTGAAAGAAAACTTCAAAGTCAGGCCATACTTCCAACATGTTTTGCTTACCGGTAATTTCTAAAATCCGTTCCATCAGGATGATCGTCCAGGTAGGAACACCCGAGATACTTGCTACATCTTCTCCCAAAGTCAGTCTAGCATGTTTTTCTATCTTCTCTTCCCAATCACTCATCAACGCTACTTTTAGCGAAGGGGTGCGCGCAAATTGCGCCCAGAAAGGAAGATTGGCAAGTATTACCGCAGACACATCTCCCATATAGGAATCTGCGTGCATGTGATTACGCTTGTAAGTGCCCCCGATACCAATGTTCTTGCCTTTGAAAATCTGGCTCTTGGGTACATTCTGAAAGTACAGAGAGAGTAAATCTTTGCCGCCGTTGTAATGGCAGATCTTCAAAGCTTCAGGAGAAACCGGAATGTATTTACTGCGGTCATTGGTCGTACCGGAAGATTTGGAAAACCAGGTGATGCGGGAGGGCCACAATACATTTTGATTGCCCAATAAAATTTTTTCGATGAAAGGATAAAGTTGCTCGTACGTACTGACCGGAACCCTTTTGGTATATTCATCATAAGAACGGATCGTTCTATAGTCGTAACGCTTGCCCCATTCAGTCTTACTTGCTTGCTGGATGAGTGAATGAAAGACACGATCCTGTACGTCGTGCGGATGCAGCATAAATTGCTCTATGCCACTGTACCTGCGTTTTAATAATTCCCTGACAGCAAAATTGAATAATCCCATTTTCAGCTGTATCGGTTATAGCAAAATTTTACGTTTGAATTCAAAGTTCTGACCGAGGTACACTTTACGTACCTGTTCATCTGCCGCCAGGACTTCTGAAGTACCTGATTTCAGGATCTTACCCTCAAACAATAAATAGGCGCGATCCGTGATGGACAATGTTTCATTCACATTATGATCTGTAATCAGAATGCCTATGTTCTTGTTTTTGAGTTTGGCAACAATGGTTTGTATTTCTTCCACCGCAATAGGATCTACGCCGGCAAACGGTTCGTCCAGCAATACAAACTTAGGATCCACAGCCAATGCACGTGCAATCTCCGTACGACGGCGTTCGCCTCCGGATAGCACACGACCCAGGTTTTTACGCACATGAGTTAAGCTGAACTCTTCCAGCAACTCATCTACCTTTTCCTTTTGTTGTTGCTTGGTCATGTTTGTCATTTCCAGAATAGAAGCGATATTATCTTCCACACTCAACTGACGGAAGACCGATGCTTCCTGTGCCAGATAGCCTACTCCTTTGCGCGCACGCTTAAACATGGGCAAATCGGTAATGTCTTCATCGTCTAAAAATATCTTGCCTTCGTTCGGTTTTACCAAACCAACAAACATATAAAAAGAAGTCGTTTTGCCCGCACCATTCGGTCCCAACAAACCAACGATTTCTCCCTGATTTACTTCTACCGTAACATCGTTCACCACCAAACGACTTTTATACTTCTTAAATAAATGTTCTGACCTTAAAATCATGCTCTTGAATCCTCCACAAATTTAATATCCTTCACCAATAATTGCAGTGTTTTTTTCCCAAGATACTCGTTTTCCTGGATTTGAAAACAAAGATCAAAATTTTTGCCGTCTTCCAGGCCTTTATAAAATTCAGCCATTTGAAATCCGATGGCCGAAATGCGTTGTCCGGTATCAGGACAGCACACATCAAACTTCAGGTGTTGCTCTTTCAATAAGCGTACCGCTTTAGCTTGTACACGGCGTACCACAAAGGTCGGCTGCATGTTTCCAGGACCAAAAGGAGCCATCTGCTCTACAATCTGGAAAAACTTATCCGTAATCCGACTCACGGGAATTTCTTCGTCGATCTCCAGTGAAGCATGTAACATATGTTCCTTTATACTCGCAGCCACTACTTGTTCAAACTTAGCTTTGAATGCCGGCAGGTTTTCTTTCTTCATGGTAAGGCCGGCCGCATACATGTGCCCACCAAACTGTTCCAGTAAATCTTCACATTGTGAAATGGCTTCATGCAAATCAAACCCTCTTACCGAACGCGCAGAACCGGTAGCCAATCCATGACTCTCTGTCAGGATAATAGTTGGTCTGTAATACTTCTCAATGCAGCGGGAAGCCACAATACCAATTACTCCTTTGTGCCAGTCCTCTTTAAACAATACGGTTGTTCTGGCTTTCAGCTGACCTTCCGCTTCAATCATGGCCAGTGCTTCTTCCGTAATGCGCGAATCGAAATCCTTACGGCTGCTGTTGAGGTCATCTACCTGACTGGCCCGATCCGTCACTAATGATTCATCTTGTTCCAATAAAAGTTCCAAGGCGCCAAACGCATGGTCAATCCTGCCCGCCGCATTGATGCGCGGCGCTAAGCCGAATACGACATTGGAAATGTTAAGGTCCTTTTTAAATCCTGCCACTTTGATCAGGGCGCGAATGCCTGCGCGCTGAGAGACATTCAGCTGTTTCAATCCATGGTAAGCCAGCACACGATTCTCCCCGGTAATCGGCACAATGTCAGCGGCAATGCTGATGACCACCAGGTCCATAAAAGGAATCAGTGTTTCAAAGGCTCTGCCTGCCTTTTGACAAAATGCGGTCAACAGCTTAAAGCCTACACCGCAACCGGATAATTCTTTATAAGGATACCCGCAGTCGCTGCGCTTTGCATCCAGCACCGCATATGCCGGAGGCAAAGATTTTTCATCTGGTTTATGATGATCGCACACGATAAAATCCATACCCAACTCATTACACAACGTAATGGCAGCAAACGATTTGATGCCGCAATCCAAACTGATGATCAGGTCTACTCCTTTTTCTTTTGCCCAATGCATACCGGCTAAAGAAACACCATAACCCTCTTTGTAGCGGTCCGGAATATAATATTCTAAATGCGGGTAGAAGGTCGCAAGAAACGAATACACCAGAGCGACGGATGTGGTACCGTCTACGTCATAATCACCGTAGATCATGATGCGTTCTTCGTTTTCTATAGCACCCATCAAACGAGCCACCGCACGGTCCATGTCCTTCATCAGGAAAGGATCATGAAGATCATTTAAGGAAGGTCTGAAGAATTTTTTCGCTTCATCAAACGTGCATATGCCCCTGCGAAAAAGCAATTGTGCCAAAGGCAAAGAAATATTTAACTCTTTGGCAAGGGCTTCGGATTTCTCCAGGTCCACACCAACAGGCTCTATCCAGCGCGGATATTTTGAGGCAACTTCCATGATTGTATTCATCGGTTATTTCTGCTCCTCATCGGGAGCGTCTAAAAATAAATTACCGGCTTCCAGGTGTTCAATCTCTTGTATGGCACTACCGGCAATGCCGCGCAATGAACCATAGATACTTGCGGAATTTTGGATGACTTTATCCATCTGTTTTTCCCGTTCGCTCCAGATTTTATGAAAAGCTCTTTTCTCCTTCTCTAAAGAGTCTTTCATGGTCACAAACGTTTCCACGATGGATCGCATTTGTTGCACAAATTCATTGCCGGTCAAATATCCGTACAACAATTGCATTTTATCTCCTTTATTCGTTTCTGCTACTTTCGAATTGAAGACTCCCAAAATAATCTCTCTCAACAAGGCCGCAACGCCCTGCACTTCCCGGAAGGTGCAAATCCAGACGCCATCTCTGAAGCCAAATATATTCATGTCTTTTGGATAAGCTTCTGTCACAATCACGGCAAAATCCGCACGTTCGGCGCGCATGTCCACTTTCAATTTCTCGATCCAGCCGTCGCTGAAAGATTTGGTACGCTTGCTTTCGTAAATAATTTTACCGCATTCTTTTCCATACTGGTTCTTCACCACCTGCACCACATCCGCTCCTCTTATCCCTTTGGCGACTTCACGTATTTCATCGAAACGAAAAACACTACCCAATAATTCCTCCAATACCAACTCCTGCGCTTCTCCCTGCAATTGCATGGAGCCTTGTTCCATCTTGCGCTGCATTTCCCGGATCTGAGTGCGCAGTTGTTCCATCTGCACTTCCTTCTCTCTATTTGTCATCTGCACTTGTTCTTCCGCACGTTTTCTTGCCGCTTCTTCGATTTCCAGTTTTTCCTGTACCATCTTCTGCTGCATCTCCAGTTTCATGTTCAGTTCCTGATCCTTCAACTGTCTTTCTTTCTGCTCCAGTTCAAATTGTTTTTCTTTGAACTTAATATTCTCTTGTCGCTTCGCTTCTAATTCAGCGCTGAGCGAATTCATCTGCTTTTCATAATCTGCCTGAAGCTGTTGCTTCACAGCAGCTTCCTGTTTGGCGCGGTCTGCGTCCAGTATTTTTTTATACTCTGTTTCCTGCTTTAGTTTTGCCTCCTGAATTTCCAGATCTCTCTTGCGGTTGTTTTCGTCCGTGAGAATCTTGAACTTCTGATTGAATTCAGATTTCAATTTCAATTCAATATCCGTAGCCAAAGCCTGCTCCGCATTGAATTCTGTTTTGCATTTCGGACAAGTAATTTTTGTAATCGCGCTCATAAGATAAATGGTTTGATGGGTGTCAGGTCTTTCGACCTGACACTGACGGTTAATGCTAAGAACTAGCGTACTCACCAACAACAATCAATCTGCAGATTAATCTATTGATTGTCGTTGATACTCCAACAGTGTCAGGTCGAAAGACCTGACACCCAAACAAGGTATTAAAACAAGAAAAGCAGTACTAGACTGCTTTTCTTGTAAAGACTGATTCGGTAGAAATTATAAGGTTCCTTCCAGGGCATCTTTGATCGGCACTCTGTTACCGTCTTTGTATGCCACGATCCAGGCGTCTTTCACGCCCATCTCTCTCAAATATTTTTTGAAGTTGTCAGCTTCCCAGTATTCAACAAATTCACCTAACGTGTATTTCTTAGCACCGTCAGCATCCACATCTCCGCTGAAGTTTTTGTTGTTGTTGAAGTATTTCGTCAAATCTTTATTGCGGAATGCTCCGATTTGAACTTTATAAATCACACCAGGCTTCGCAGTACTTGCAGTGGCAGAACTTGTCTTCTTACCGCCTTTAGATGAAACCGCCGCAACAGGAGCAGCAGATCTCAAGGAATCCAATTGTGCTCTTAGTTTTACAATCTCTTCGTCTTTCGCCGCTTGAGAACTCGTGCATTGGTTCAGGTTGGAAGAAGCTTCCTGTGCCTGTTGAGAAAGAGATTCTTTCTCTTCAATGAGGCGCTTATAGTCAAGTGGCTTCAAATTTTTCATTTTTTTCGCCCACTCTTTTTCTTCTGCCTTTTCTTCTTTAGTCAGCTTCTGGGCAAAAGAAACACTCAGACTTAAGCTCATTGCAAGGAATAGAAATACAACTTTTCTCATGTGCATTGTTGGTTTATCGTTTAAAAATTAATTTTTCTCTATGCTACCGATCATTTTCTTAGGATCCACCCATTGCGTGAATTGCTCGTCCGTCAACAGTTCTAAGTCGATCGCTGCTTTACGTAAGCTTGATCCTTCTTTGTGTGCCTTCTTAGCAATCTTGGCCGCGTTTTCGTAACCGATGTGCGTGTTCAATGCGGTTACCAACATCAAGGAATTTTCTAAGTTGTCGCTGATGTTTCTCAAATTAGGTTCGATGCCTACTGCACAGTTCTTATTGAAAGAATCACAGGCATCACCGATCAAACGTGCGGCCATCAATAAATTAAAGATGATCACCGGTTTGAATACGTTCAATTCAAAATGTCCCTGCATCGCACCAATCGTAATGGCGGCATCGTTACCGATCACTTGTGCACATGACATCGTCAAAGCTTCGCATTGTGTTGGATTCACTTTGCCTGGCATGATAGAAGAACCCGGTTCGTTTTCAGGAATGTTCAATTCTCCGATTCCGCAACGAGGACCTGATGCCAGCCAACGTACATCGTTAGCAATTTTCATCAGGCTTATCGCCAATTGTTTCAAGGCGCCTGATGTTTCTACACAAGCATCATGAGAAGCCAGGGCTTCGAATTTATTTTCTGCCGAACGGAAAGGCAAGCCTGTCAACGCAGCGATTTTTTTCGCTACCAGGTCTGCATATCCTTTCGGTGTATTGATTCCTGTTCCTACCGCTGTTCCACCCAAAGCCAATTCAGCCAGGTGATCCAGTGTATTGTTCAAGGCCTTCATGCCATGATCCAGTTGGGATACATAACCTGAAAACTCCTGACCCAAAGTCAAAGGCGTCGCATCCATCAAATGCGTACGGCCGATTTTTACAATGTCTTTGAATTCCTTTGCTTTAGCGTCTAGTGTATCTCTCAATACTTTTACGCCAGGAAGTGTAGTTTCCACGATCAGTTTGTATGCCGCAATGTGCATGGCTGTCGGGAAGGTATCGTTAGAAGACTGTGATTGGTTCACGTCGTCGTTCGGGTGAATGCTTTTCTTTTCGTCACTCAGTTTACCACCCAGCAATACGTGTGCGCGGTTGGCGACTACTTCGTTGACGTTCATGTTGGACTGTGTACCAGAACCGGTTTGCCAAACCACCAAAGGAAATTGGTCGCTGAGCTTATCCGCCAGGATTTCATCGCATACTGTACCGATAATGTCTTGTTTGTCTTTAGGCAATACCCCCAAATCATGGTTGGCCTGAGCCGCTGCTTTCTTTAAAATAGCGAAAGCCTTGATCACTTCTTCCGGCATGTGTTGACCGCCGATGGTGAAATTGTCTTTAGAACGCTGGGTCTGAGCGCCCCAGTATTTGTCTGCCGGTACATTAACCGGACCCATGGTGTCTTTTTCGACTCTAAAACTCATAACAATATTCGTAGAAACAATATAGATAAATATACCAATAACAATATTAAGGAATTTAATTTATTTCGCGAGGGTTAAGGGGAAAAATAGTAGTCAGTTGACAGTGGTCAGTGATCAGTATTTTCCGGACTTAAGTATTCAGTGACTTAAAAGAAAGTGAACTGTTTTAAGGGCGTTTCCCTTCGGGCCGGGCTTTCGCCACTCGTTTTTTTCTTTGGCAAAATCCTTGGGGTTAAAATCCACAGGAAATGCCAAAGAAAAAGAACTCAAACAATGGCTCAATCCCTAACGCAAATGAGCAAGAGTCTTGAGCAAGAATAAGAGTCTTGAAGGAACCTATCGTCTATCACGGAAGCCTATATGTTTAAAACCATGTCTTCTATTTTTACTGACCGCGGACCACTGTCAACTGACCACTATTTTTTTTATCTTTGCTTATGGCCAAAATGAAATCAACCTTCTTCTGTCAAAGCTGCGGAGCACAATCCGCCAAGTGGATCGGACGCTGCCCTTCCTGTGGGGAATGGAATACTTATGTAGAAGAACTGATCGAAAAAGACGATAAGAAAAGCGGCTGGAAAAGTTCGTCTTTACAAATCGCCGCCAAGCCAAAAACATTCAACGAAATCCAATCGGACCGTGAAGACCGCGTCAGTTCTGCCGATATGGAATTAGACCGCGTGTTGGGCGGAGGTATTGTAGCCGGCTCTATCGTATTGATCGGAGGAGAACCAGGCATCGGAAAATCTACGCTGATGCTGCAAGTCGCACTAAACCTGAAAGAACATAAAGTGCTTTATGTATCCGGTGAAGAAAGCGAACAGCAAATCAAGATGCGTGCGGAACGCATCGGCATTCAGCATCCCAATTGTTTTGTATTGAACGAAACCGGCACTCAAAACATCTTCAAACAAATCGAACAACTGCAACCGGATATATTGATTATTGATTCTATACAAACGTTACAATCTTCTTTCATTGAATCCGCTGCGGGCAGTGTGTCACAAGTACGTGAATGTACCGCCGAGCTTTTAAAATATGCCAAGGAATCAGGCACCCCTGTTTTCCTGATCGGCCACATCACCAAAGAAGGTACACTGGCAGGACCAAAGGTCTTGGAACACATGGTGGATACCGTGTTGCAGTTTGAAGGAGACCGCAACAACAGTTACAGAATTTTACGCACGACTAAAAATCGCTTCGGCTCCACTTCTGAACTCGGCATCTACGAAATGCGCGGCAGCGGTTTGAGAGAAGTGCCAAACCCTTCGGAAATACTCTTGTCTCAGCGCGAAGAAAATCTGAGCGGCATCGCCATCGGTGCTACATTAGAGGGCAACAGACCTTTGCTGATTGAATTGCAATCATTGGTAAGTGTGGCTACCTATGGAACACCTCAACGTACTTCAACCGGTTTCGATTCAAAGCGATTAAGCATGTTACTCGCTGTCCTGGAAAAACGTGTCGGTTTCCGCATGGGTAATCAGGACGTATTCCTGAACATCGCCGGTGGTTTGAAAATCGAAGATCCCGCGATAGATCTCGCCGTCTGCGTAGCTTTGGTTTCCTCTTTTGAAGATAAAATTATTTCAGCCGATGTATGCTTCGCCGGAGAAATCGGACTGGGAGGAGAGATCCGCGCCGTCAACCGCATCGAACAGCGCATCTCCGAAGCAGAGAAACTCGGTTTCAAACATATCTTTGTTTCCCGCCTCAACGCCAAAAGTATTGAAAAAGAAAAATATGGCATCCAGGTACATACCGTTGGTAAATTGGCGGAGGTGTTTGATAATTTATTATAATACCATTTTTAGGCGCCATCCATTATAGAGCACAATGCATGGCGCCTCTCCTGCCCGTTAATGGCAAAACAGTGATTATTAACAATTAAAATTTGCTTTTCACATCGCTTTAACCTACTATTGCAACAGTGTTGCAAATTAAATCCATACGGTCCATTTTATGGGTATGCTCTTATGTATGCCTTGCTGTTTTCCTGGTAGAGAAAACAGTGGTACCGTTTTTACACCAACACCACGAAGTTCATAGCTCCGTGAAAGGTGACAGCCTACAGCAAAGCACGGATTGTTTTGCCTGTGATCTGGCCAAAGCTACACTTGATGCAGAACATGTCTTGGCGCTCTGCATTTCCTTTGTGTTGGTATGCAGTGGTGTATTGCAACTCTTTTATCTGGTGCAGCAGGATTCCATAGCTGTTATTTTTTCTTCCTTAAGAGCGCCTCCGGTAAGATTGACCGTCTAGTCAGCGCATTCTCTTTTCTTTTATTATCTTCTTGGCTTACTCCTATGCATAGGTTTTTATACCTGTTGGTAGTGTGTATGTTGCACGTTTCAACTGTAACATGGGCACAAAAAACAGCAGGTTGTTCATTTGAAATTGATGGTACTCTATTGGATCTCTCTACAGGCGAGCCTCTGGAAGGTGCAAGTGTATACCTTCAGGAGCAAAATCTTCAGACTTTATGTGATGAAGACGGCAACTTTGTCTTTCACAATTTATGCAAAGGCTCTTATACACTTTACTTCTTCCATGTTGGCAGCTTAAAAAAAGACACGGCTATTGTTCTCGAACAACGTAAAACCAAAATCAATATTTCTATTCCGCAAGATACCAGTCATCAGGAAGAACTCATTGTAAACGGTGAGCGACACGATACCTTAACGCCTCATGCGTCACATACTTCGCTGACAGGAATCAATCTGGATCTGGCTAAATCCATTAGCTTAGGCGAAGGACTTAAATCCTTACCCGGTGTGTATGCACAGCAATCGGGAGTGAATACCTACAAGCCAGTTATTCAGGGACTCAGCGGAAACAGGATTTTGATTTTCAATAATGGAGTAAGACAAGAAGGCCAACAATGGGGAACAGACCATGCACCGGAAATAGATCCGCTTGTAGCAGATGAAATTCAGGTGATCAAAGGCGCGGAGTCTGTTCGCTACGGCAGTGATGCGCTTGGCGGAGTGATCCTTATCAAGCCGGCACCATTGATTGACAAAGGACTAAAAACGGAAGTATATCTTTCAGGAACCAGTGTCAACAGAGGAGGAGGCGCTTCTGCTAAAATCGATTGGGCTCCGGGTTTCGTTCGTAGCTTTTCAATGCGTGTTCAGGGTTCTATCAAGCAGGGTGGAAATTATAAGACACCACGTTATTACCTGAACAATACCGGCATCCGTGAATATAATTTCTCTGTAGCGGCACGCAAAGAATTTCGCCGTCTGTCAATGGACTTTTACTATAGTCAATTCAACACAGAGACAGGTATTTTCGCTGGCTCTCACATCGGTAATCTCACAGATGTGAAACGCGCTTTGGAAACAGATGAGCCTTTGACGCCGCAAAGTTTCAGTTATGATATCGGCAAGCCTTATCAGCACATCGAACACGAGCTCGCTAAAGGAGAACTGACGTATAAACTGGGAAGAGGGCAACGCCTCAACTTTGAGGTAACACGCCAGTACAATTACCGCGCAGAATACGACAACCACCGGACAGCAAGCGGAGCTCCGGGATTAGAATTTAAAATCACCACACACACGGCTACGCTCAATTGGAAACACCGCATCAGTTCAAGGATTAGAGGCGATGTGGGAGCAAACGGTTTGTATCAGGAGAATACAGTTGCCGGGCGAATTTTCATTCCCAATTTCATCAACCATACAGTGGGCATGTATTGGATGGAAAAATTGAAATGGAACCGCTGGAATTGGGAAGCAGGTGTTCGCTACGATGTACGAAATCTAAAAGCATACTTTAACAAAAGCGGCATAATTACAGATTCTTCTTATCAGTACCATAACTACTCCGCATCCATCGGCGGGAGTTATGCCATTACCGATCATCAGCAATGGAACTTCCTGTTGTCACGCGCCTTCCGATCGCCGGCGGTGAATGAATTGTTTAGTCACGGGCTTCATCACGGCGTTGCAGCTATTGAAAACGGCAATGCACAATTGATTCCTGAAGTCGCTTACAATGTTTCTACTTCTTATTGCATCGAAAAAACAAAACTTCGTGTAGAGCTTAATTTATATGCCAACTACATTGAAAATTATATTTATCTGCATCCTTCGCAAGAACTGGAACTTACGGTATACGGGGCTTTCCCTTCTTTTCAGTATAGCCAAACCAATGCGTTGTTGATCGGAGGAGATTTGTCTTTTCATTACCACTTAAGAGAGAAAATACAACTGGCGTGTAAATTGTCCTCACTTTCCGGCGAAGACCTGAACAATGGCTCATCCTTGATCTACATGCCGCCTACGCGCATCGAGCCTTCTGTTTCTTATCTCTTTAAAAACACCGGCTTGCTGCATGAACCAACACTCTCGATAACGAGTACGTTGATGTTCAAAAAACAAAATGTTCCTATAGAGGGTGATTATTCACCGCCTCCTAAGGGCTATGCTTTATTGGGACTGCAAGCTTCTACCAAAGTAAAAGCAGGACAAACATGGATCACTACAGGATTAAAAGTGAACAATATGCTCAATACGGTTTACCGGGATTACCTCGATCGCTTTCGTTATTACCATGATGCCCCAGGCATCGGTGTTCAATTATTTGTTAAAATTCCTTTAACCATTATCGATTAAACGTATGAAAAAATTTATCTTATTCTCGTTCCTCTCAGCATTCAACTTGCTATTCGTAAGCTGCAAAAAAAATCACGACGATGCACCTACACCGCAAGATCAAAATGAAACAGAGTTGATCACCACGGTTAGCCTGATCATCAAAGAAAACGGTACACCGGTAAATACCTTTACTTTCAAAGATCCCGATGGTGCAGGAGGTGTAAACCCTACGGTGGATCACATCACTTTGGAGGCTGATAAAACCTATACTTGTACTTTGCTGTTATTGGATGAAACAAAAAATCCTACTGATACCACAAGTCTAGAAATTGAAGAAGAAAAAGACGTCCATCAATTTTTCTTTCATCCTTCTACAGGAACAAATATAACCTTTGCTTATTTGGACTTTGACGATCAGGGTGTTCCCGTAGGTTTGCAATCTACGATTACTACAGGGTCTGCCAGTACCGGAACACTCACCGTAGTACTCAAACATCAACCCGGTGTGAAACCCAGGTCTGGTAATGGGAACGAAGCCTTAGGAGAAACGGACATGGAAGTTTCGTTTGATGTAACGATACAGTGATCTGAGATCAGAGATCAGAAATCAGATATATGTTCTGATCTCTGATCTCAGATTTCAGATCTCTCAATACAATCGTTCTTTAATCTCCAACGGAATTCTTCTTCCAAAAATAAAAGAGCCGGCCTTTACAGTACCTTCAATTCTCAGTTCAGGCTGCATGAACAATTGCGGTAAAATCTTTAATCCTTCTACAGCAGAAATTTCCACATAAAATGGATACGATTGATTTGAACGCCTTCTTAATTTAATTTTTTTAGGAACATTCCAATCTTTTAATTCCAGATCACCTATGAATACTTTCAAACGTGGTTTGGAAAGTCGAATCGGATAAGCGTTAGGATTGTCAATTTCCAAATCAAATGTAGCTCTCATCTTGCCATCAGCATTCGTGAAATTGCGGAAGGTAACATTGCCCAATTGTACATCCGTGTACGAAACACAAGAGCTAAGCAGGAAAGCGGCGAATAAAATGACAACCAGAATTTTTTTCATGGAATGAATGTTAGATGGGAGATCACAGGCATAACATCTATTACTCTTATGTCCTGAGTTTCATTAGTTTTTGTGTGAAAACACAATGTAATCTACCAATCTTCACTTACAAAAGTAAAAAATAATTACTTTTGTAAGCACAGCAAGTCAGATTTGAGCATTTAGCATATAGAATGAATATTCACTTTTTACAACATGTACCCTTTGAGGATTTAGGCGCCCTGGAACCATGGGTGGTAAAACCGGGCAATCGAGTAACCTCCACACGCCTATACGAAGACATCAGGCTTCCCTTTGTGGACCTGTTTGATGTATTGATCATCATGGGTGGCCCTATGAGTGTGCACGATGAAGACCGTCACCGCTGGCTGCTGGCAGAAAAAGAACTCATTCGCAAAGCACTGGATAAAGGTAAAAAAGTAATTGGCATTTGTTTGGGTGCTCAATTAATTGCTGAAGTGCTTGGAGCTTCAGTTTCCCTTAACCCTGTAGCTGAGATCGGCTGGTTCAATGTAGAGCTCAGCGATGAAGCGCTGTCTCAAGCGGCTTTTCAGGGATTTAACAAATCGATTACTCCTTTTCACTGGCACGGTGAAACATTTACTTTACCTGCAGAAGCCATAGCCATAGGAAAATCAGCGGCTTGTGCCAATCAGGGTTTTCTTTGGAACAATCAGGCATTAGCTTTGCAGTTTCATTTAGAAATTACACAAGAAGGCATTACCGGTTTGCTAAATAATTGTCGTGAAGATTTAAAAGAAGGCACTTATGTACAGGATGGCGGTAGCATGATCCGTCCGGATCTTATCGCAGCCAGCAATCAGCTGGCTTTTCAGCTCATGAGTAATTTTATCGGGAACGTATAAACTGTTCCCATACATTCTGTCCGAGCTGGAGTAATCCCAATACCAAAAAAACATATCCGATGAGACGCTTGCCGGATAAATGTCCTGTCAAGATCCGCGACAATACCTTCGCTGCATACTCGACAAAAAGATACAACAGCAAGTACGTTCCGCTGACCGCTCCGATAACAAATACCAATGTAGATGCCAGGTCATGAGGCAGCCATCCTTTCGCATAAAAAAACGTTCCCCATACTAACCAAAAAGGAACCTGCATCGGATTGATGGCGCATACAAACATACCGTAAGTAAAGTTGGTTTTCCACCAATGATTTTTTTTAATGGTTTTACCTTCTACATCAGCAGGAACTTCTGCGGAAGGCCATAAGGCGGCAACACCCATGATAAGAAACACAGGAACGGCTATCCATTTGATCCAAAAATCAATTTCCTGATGTGAAGCAATGAAGGAAGCAAATCGAAGAGCCACAAAACACAATATTCCTTCTATGAGGATGGCACCAAAAGAAAACCACATAGCCTGAGGTTTGCTTTGCTCCATAGAAATATGAATAGCGGTAAGATTAACACCTGCCGGAGGAATAGAACCTGCAAAACTGATCCCAAAACCCAATCCAAAAACCAATAAAAAACTAATCAATAACTCCATTTACGCGCTGTATTTCTGGCGCAGCTGTTTGCTCTTGCGAAGGTAACCCCTCGTTTCCTTCCATGTCATATAAGGAACACCTCTTTTGTGATTCTCTACACTGATCTCAAACAAGATGCGCCACTGCTGCAATATAGTTTTTACGGCTGTAAAAAAAGAAAATCCGGGATGATAAATATGTCCTTGTTCTGAACCGGCTCCATTCAGTTCCATGATGCTGATGCCTTCTCCTTTCATCAGATCTTCTATAGATCGACACTTCAAATCGAAACGGCCAAAGTAAAAACCATCAATCTGTTTTGATACGGTATCAAATACAGAAACCAGCTGTTCGTTAATGATATGGTTTGCGTTTTTGAAAGATGTCCCACGGCAATGATTGCCGATAGGTTCCAACAAGAGTTCTTCTCCTTCTTCAATAACTCTTTCCCAAATCATCTTGTGCTTTATACACAAACGTTTCGCCTGCATGGCCGCTCTGGGATTTGCATCCACAAGTTGCGCCAGTGTGCTTGATCCATCACCTTTTACTTTCAGAAATTCCTTGGCCACTACAGATACCACATGACCTTTTTCTTGTGAAGGATAACGATAGTAAAAAACACCCAGTTCAATCGGATAAGTAATAAAAGGCTGCACTAAAATATCGTAAGTGCAATTCGACAAATAGCCTGAGGCTTGTCCTTCATCTTCCACCTTTTCTACCCCATTTCCCCGCTCACCGATATCAGGTTTAAAAATCAATGGATAGCTCCAGTTTTTTTCTTTCAGGTGATCCAGTATCTGTTGGCCTTCGAAAGGATAAGCAAAAAATAAAGTAGGTGTGCGGTATGCTTCGGGTATTCTTTTCAGGATATCAAATTTTACTTCTCCTAACATACCCCCGGTTTCTATTCCTGGATTAGAGGCAGAGAAAAAGAAAAGTGAACGGGCACGAATACCAAGATAGATCCAATAAAAAAAGACGGGGAAATAAACGACTTCCATGGGCCAGTATTCCCAATGGATCAGCTTATGCCAACGCAAACGAAAAGAATGACTACTCATGCTAAAATTGTTCGTCTGCAAATTGAGTGCGCCACGAATCTTCAAACACAGGAGACACAAATGCGTTTTGCACCACAGTAGTTTCGTGATCGATCAATTGAATGGAAGTAATGCTCAATGTCTGTAAACCATTATTGCGATTGATTCGCATACCATTAATGGGATCTGCTACTCCGCCGTGCTCATGAAAATCGACCATCATTTCTTGCGTTGGAAATGGTGTACGCTCCAAATACTTTTCTAACCAATTTTTCTTCAAAGCAATTACTTCATTGCTGTATAGCGTTGCAGAAGCCCATAGGTAAGGTTTATTGGGCAATGAAAGAAAATGTTTGTCTTTACCGTTCCATCGGAATTCAAACAGCAAACCTGCCCAAACCATGATCATGGTAAAGGGTTCTATTGCATTCAAATCAACAGATTGATAGAAATCAAAAGGTGTTTCATACTGAAAAGCTTCCAGCACAATCAAACCACGGCTTCTATTGTACGGCGGTTGATGTTTGTGTGTATGAAAGGCTCCATTCAAAAGACACACTACCCGTTCATCTTCCGAAGTAGCGATCCAGGAACCCTTGCCCATGGGGTCTTTAGGGTAATACAAGGAAAGTCCATCTTCTGTAATATAAAAATCAGGAGGAAGAGAAGTCGGCCTTCCTGCTAATTCGTCACGGTTAGAAGTTAAGATGAACCCTTTTTCTAACGGCACATAACTAACTGTACACATATTGCGTGCGGTGCTTAAGGGTCGAAGAGGCTACACCAAAATCTGCGGGCAATTCGTAAGCATAGGCATTGACGGCCGCGATTTTAATGATCGCCATGTGATGTATGGCATGCTCTATATTATAAACGAGTTCACGTTCCAGGTGAGACATAATAGAAAAAATTTCCTTTTCATCTGCTTCATAAGAACCTTCCAGCATCAGTGCAATAGGTTTCGCTGTTTGCATCCACTTCATTAGATCAGTAATCAAATGAAGTGCTGTCATTTTATCTTCTTCAATAGACAAGTCGCGTTTGCGCAAATCGTAATTTACTTTTTGCAACGCATAACCCTCTTTCAGGCAACTGTAAAACTCCAGGATATGTCTCACATGCTGACCGATCGAAGATCCCAATAACAATTCCGATTTGGCAGTATAATGCTGATTCTCTACGACCGTAATGAAATCAGCGAGTTGGCTCAGTGTACCTGAGGCTACAGCTTGAATGTTAATGCTCATTTGGTGGCTATTTTAATGGTGATCAATACGTCATCGGACATGGTCCAACTGTCTTCTCCGACATGATAATCCAAGCGATTTATCGCCAGACTCGTTTGATATACGTCCAGCGCTCCATTCTTGGATGGCGAGAGAGTCAATGAAACATCTTTCGTCACATCCTTTATGGTAAGCTTTCCTGTAACAAGATAAGCATTGCCTTGCTGTTTTATCGCTATGGATTTGAAATGAATCTCCGGGTATTTATCGACGTATAAGAATTCTTCCTTTCGTAAATGATTGTCTCTGCCGCTGATTCCTGTACTGATGGATTTCGTCTTAATTTTTCCTTCGATGTAGGAGGCGCCTAAATTCTTGGGATCTAACTGGATAGTGGCTGTATACTCTTTAAAACTTCCGTCTACACCTATTCCGGCATTTTTAATTTTAAATGCTACCGCAGAAGAGGCATAGTCTACTGTACGGGGTGTGCCCTGAGCAAAAACCACAATGGACATGAGTACTAAAACTCCGGTATAAATAATTATCTTCATCATATTTTCAATCCAAGGCTTTTACAAAGCATGTTTCTTAGCCAGAAACTTTAAGCAGAGGGCTTTGACTTCTTCTCTCTTTGAGATCAATAAAACTGCTGCCGATACCCAGGTAATAAGTCCAAGCATAAATAGTTGTCCTTTATCTCCCCGAATTTCTATGCCAAGAACAAACAAATGACTGGCAATGGCACCCGACATCATGCCTACTATTAGAATCAAGGCATAAAGGGTTGTTCGAGGAATCCACAATAAAATGATCGAAAGTAATTCCATTGTCCCTAGTGCAATTCTTCCCCAAGGTTCTACACCCAGTGTGCTGAAAATGTATATGGATTCAGGAGCACCGGTAAACTTGAAAAATAAAGTTTGTCCTACGATAATTGAAATAATTAATTGGAGGAGTATGATAATTATTTTCATGAGTTGATTTTCGCGATGCACTAAAGCTATACCATTCAATACCTGAAAAAAGTCGGCAAGACGACAAAAGGAAAATAATCCTTAAAGCGTTATCTGCTTATTAAAAACACTATTTCTAATCCGCCTGTGCTTCCAACTTGTTGATGCTTTTGATCCGGATCTGCTGACGACTAAACTCCAGCAGTCCTTCTTCTTCCAGTTTATTGATAAATGTCGTTGCGGTTTGCCTCGTACAACCCACCAAAGACGCTACTTCTGCATGTGTTAAATAATTTTTAAATGAGAGCTCGTCTTCGTTACCCTTTCGTTCCTTATGAGCCATGTAGATGAAAAAATCAATGAGCCGCGCTCTGACATCTTTGTAGATAATGCTGGTTATACGCGATTGAAGTCCTTTAATTTTCAATCCTACTAATTTGGTAAATGAAATCGCCAGGTCCGGACGTTTCATTAAAATCTTTTCAAAATCTTCTACCGAGAAACTACAAATGTTGGCTTCTGACCGGATGACCTGAGCAAACTCCCCTTCCCCCGTATCTCCTTCTAATGAAAGCTGTCCAAAGATGTCACCCTGGCTTAATACTTCCTTTATTTTCTCATTTCCTTCTTTGTCGTAAGTACCAATTTTGATGTAGCCTTTTTTCAAAAAATACAACCTGTCATTTCTCAAACTATTCAGGTAAACAAACTCGTTTTTCTTCTTGTTCATAAAACCCGACACGATATTCAATTCGCTGCACTCTTTGTAGGTGAGCTGTCTGAACAAACGATGTTGTCTTAATAGAATGAAACTTGAGTCTTCAATATTCATAGCTGCATGATCTGTAACTTACCAGTCCCCGCTGGCTCCGCCACCACCAAAACTTCCGCCGCCAAAACCGCCAAAACTTCCACCACCGCTTCCGCCGCTGTATCCGCCTCTGGAAGAAAATCCACCACCTAAAGCATTTCCTAAAAGCATTCCTGTTAGAAAACCACCGCCTCCGGAATTTCTTCCTCCGCTACTGCCACCTCCTCCTTTTGAAAGAAAAGAAAAGATAGCAATCAGTATAATCAATCCTATAAAGATATAAATCGCAAAGTTGCCGGAAGCTTTGCCTCTGCCATCTGCCTTGTAAGTCCCTGACATGACCTGTATGACCGCATCGGTCAATTGATCCAGACCACCATAAAAATTCCCTTGTTTGAAATTCGGTTTAGCAATTTGTTCAATCAAACGTTTGGCAATCGCATCAGGCAAGGTACCTTCCATCCCATATCCTGTTCTGATGGTGATACGGTGAGGCTCTTTGGTCATCAGGATCAAAAGGCCATTGTTCTTGCCTTTTGTACCAATCTCCCATTGATTTGCCAGACGATCTCCATAATCAGCAATTTCATAATCGCCGATACTGTTTAGCGTCACAATCGTAATTTGTGTCGATGTACTGTCGCTGTAGGCTACCAGTTTTTGTTCCAGTGCATTCACTTCTCCTTCTTTGAGGAAATGCGCATAGTCATTGACCAACCTCGGTGGAGAAGCAGGTTCAGGGAACTTATCATCCGCATGTACCGTTCCTGCAAAGCAGAAAAAGAGTAACAGGGAAAAACGCCTAACTATCGAATGAAATGTCATTGGACAATTCGTTGTGATCATCTTTTTGGTAAGGGAAAAAGGTCGATAACTGTTGTCCTGCTTTGGCAATGCCATGTGCCAGGCCTTCGGCCAGTTTGCCTTGTTTAAATAATTGTATGACTTCTTCAAGAATGACATGCCAGAAATCTGCGGGAACTTTCTCGTTGATTCCCTGATCGCCAATGATCGCCAGCTTGCGATCGTCTATAGATAAATAAAACAGCACACCGTTTCGTTGTGCTGTTTTATGCATAGCAAGATTCTCAAAAACTTTAATGGCTTTTTTATAAGGGTCGCCGGAACACTTTCTATCCAGGTGCACGCGGATCTCGCCAGAGGTATCCTTCTCTGCCTCCTTGATGGCTTGCACGATAGATAATTGTTCTGCTTCTGAAAAGGAATGTTTAGCGCTCATGTGTGGGAGCAGACTAAAATTCTATTTTCGGAGCTTTATCTGCGCCTGCTTGTGATTCGAAGTATGCTTTCTTTTCGAATCCAAACATGCCAGCGGTCAGGTTATTTGGAAACTTACGAATGTAGGTATTGTAGTCTTTTACCGCTTCGTTGAAACTTCTTCTTTCTACAGCGATTCTATTTTCGGTGCCTTCTAACTGAGCCTGCAATTCCAGGAAGTTTTGGTTGGCTTTCAAGTCAGGATAATTTTCTGTGATCATCAACAATTTGCCCAAAGCAGTAGACAATCCGTCTTGTGCTTGTTGAAATTTCTGTATGTTCTCAGGTGTTAATTTATCCGGATCCAACGTCACTTGCGTCGCTCTGGCACGTGCTGCAATGACGTTCTCTAGTGTTTGACTTTCATGCTTTGCATAACCTTTCACCACGGAAACCAGGTTAGGAATCAAATCTGCTCTGCGTTGGTATACATTCTGTACTTGTGCCCATTTTTCATCCACCGCTTCTTGTTTCTCCACCATAGAGTTGTAACCACAAGAACTTAGCGATACTGCTGCAACAGCAAAAGCGATGATATTGAAAATTATTTTTTTCATTGAAGTATCTGGTTTGTTTAAGTAAATATAATAATATTAAGACACAGGTTTACAACCGGATAAGTATTTTATTTCGACCCAAGCACCGTTATCGTAACTTTTCGATCTTCTCCCTGGTCGCGGTGTTCGCACAGGTAAATACCTTGCCAGGTACCCAATAAAAATCTGCCGTTCCTTACTGGTATCATCAGCGAAGAGTCCAGCAAACTGCTCTTGACATGCGCCGGCATATCGTCCGGACCTTCGTCATCGTGCAAGTAACGCGTGTCGCCATCCGGGACCAGTTCATTTAAAAATAACTCGAGGTCTCTTCTCACCGTAGGGTCGGCATTCTCATTAAGTGTCAGGGAGGCGGAAGTATGATGAATGAAAATCTGAGCCATACCCTGATTGATTTCCTTTAACTCTGGAAAAACAGATTCTATTTTAGCCGTCACCAGGTGATAACCTCGCTTGAACCGGCCCAGGTTTATGGTTTGCTGTTTAACAATCATCAGGGTTTGTATTCGTAACAACCTAAGTCTGGCAAAGCATCACGCAAAGTACCTTCCAAATCATCGGTGACAGTGGAAGGAACACTTTTATTGACTGCAGGAGAAGTAGATTTCAGTTTGAAGTTTCTCAATACCGCAGATTCAAATTGCGGATCTTGATTCAGGATGGTTCCGGTGCCAGGGAAAGCAGTTAGACTTTTTATAAGACAACTATCTACTGTTACCGCAGCAGCAGGATCATAAACCAGTTCACTCGTAAAATTATCTCCCCAAACAATAGAATGTTTCACTAACAGCGATAATGTACCTGTCGGATCGTTGACTTCTATATTCACTCCATCCCTGTAATAATCGTAGGAGTAGCCTGCCCATGTGCAGTAATTAAATACACCGCTTCCTTTTTTAGACAAGCGTGTTCCGGCATCGGAGATGGCGAAGAATAAACAGTTGGTGGCCCTTAAATCAGTATAAGCTACATCCACGGCTGATTTGGTAAAATCATTGAATACCCCGTGGTCCATGGTGATATCCGTAATTGTGACGGGTGTTGTGGTATATACAAAAGACAAGCCGGTCTCTGCATTCTCCACATGAAACCAGGATAGCTTGTTCCCCGTGCTTCCTTCGTAAAACCTTAGCCCGAGCCATTGTCCCGGGTTCTTACCGGCAACTAATCCTCCAAAATAAACACTGTCGTTCTTTTCTCCGATCACGCTTAAGGTGCCTTTGATATCGAGTGAACTTCCTCTGGAAGCCATGACCTGTGTGCCTTTCTGAATGGTTAAAGTACAGCCCGCAGGAACCACTGTTTGTCCCAACAGTACAATAGGTTTGGTGTCGTCCCATACGGTAGCACAAGGCAAGTCACCGGAGGGAATCAACGTGGCATCTCTGCCTACTGCTTTCAATAAAACTTTTTGTTCCTGCCCATTCACAAAAAAACGAATCGAGTCTTCCACTAGATATGGCGTGTTCTGAGCCATGGCAGGAAAAAACAAATCGATCACGATGAGTAAACTGTCTCCTCCGATTAATTCCAGTCCTCTGACAACAGGCCCTTGCTGACCGTTAATTAAAATCTTAAAAGGTGATGACACGCCGCCTGCTAATGCTATTTCACTAATGGAAAGTGCGCCGTTATTGGGATTATAGACTTTGATGCGTTTTGTAGGATAATGCAAATCAGCAAAAAGTGTATCGTATAAAACTACGTCTTTCGAAAAAGTCAACCGCGCAGAAGGATCTGTAAGGAACACTTCTTCTTTTCGAGTGCATTGCCATAAGATGGCCAGACACAATAACGCGATGTATCGTTTAATTTTCAAATTGTTAAGACAAAACAAATGTTAATCATTACTTCACCAATGTCAATTCACTTAACCAGGAAGGCTCCTTTGAAACCCAACCGTTGCTATACGCATCTTCTGCCAAACCAGATTCCAGTGTACGCAATACATTTGCTACATCGCCATAATTCTTTGTGCCGGAAGCCAAAGACTTGAATTGAGCCAAACTAAATTGCGGCTTAAATTTCACCGGCTTGATATACTCAGAAAGCTCTGAGGCACATTTAGCCAGCGTTACAGCATCCGATGCATTGTTTAATTCACTATTCCATTCCGCACGCGCCTGAGAAGTCCAGCTGTTCAGAAAAGTACTCGCATCAAGAGCAGAAACCAATTGCACCAGCAAATCTTTCCCTTTCAGCAAAGGATCAACCGGCGCGGAACTGGAAGAAGGTGTTTGCGCCTGCGCACTTAAGAAAGTGAATACGGCAAGACAAATGACAGCAAAATATTTCTTCATGAGACAATGTTTAAGAAAGTAAAGAAATGCCTTTATCCTCCAGTAAAATTAATTTTTGTTTGTACAATGTTCCGATCGCTTTCTTGAATGTTTTTTTGCTCATCTGCAATTCATCCATGATCTCTTCCGGACTGCTATCGTCTGTAAGAGCCAGAAAGCCTTTGTTCTTTTTCAATCTGTCCAATACAACCTGCGCATTGACTTCAATATTGGCAAAGCCTTGCTGTTGGAGAGAGACATCGATTTTTTTGTCTTCTCTGATGTGTTTGATATAACCTGTCACTTCATCACCAGGCTCCACCACACTAAAGATTTGATTCTTGTACAGCAATCCTTTATAGCGTTGGTTAATCACCACATTGTAACCCAAATCAGTTTCTGTCCACACCAATAAATCTACTTGTTGACCTTCTTTCAGGTCTTCCGATTCATCCTCGAGAAAGCGATCGAGCTTGTTGGTAGCGGCTAATCTGCCCGTTGTTTCATCAACGTATAAATAGACGATTTGGTATTGTCCGACGCGCATACGGGTAGTTTGCTCGCGGTAAGGGACCATCAGATCTTTTTCCAATCCCCAATCTAAAAAAGCCCCGAAATCGTTGACATCCTTGACACGCAGGGAAGCGAAGCCATTGAGTTGAATCCTTGGCTCCAGTGTGGTAGCGATCAAGCGATCCTCGGAATCACGGTATACAAATACATCGATCTCATCGTTGATGTCTATGCCTTCCGGAATGTATTTGATGGGTAATAGAATATCTTGTCCTTCCTCGTCTCCAAGGTACAAACCTACGCTGGTATTGCGTAGAACAATCAAACGGTTATGCTTTCCTATCTCAATCATGATGGACCATTCCTTAATCAATGGGTTGTCAAAGATGGCAATAAATAAAGGGAAGAAAAAAAACCTTACCTTATTTCAACCAATTGATATTTGTGAGCGCCTTTGAAATAATAGCCCATTAAAATTCCATTGTCTTCCAAAGGCAATACTTTGATCAAATCCGGCATATCGCTCTTGAATTTCTGATCCTCGTAATCATTCAGTTTCTCTCGCAATGTCTTCGGAGGGGCCAATTCCACATGCTCTAAGCTCATGGCATCTACCAGAGAATAGAAATAAGTGGATTCTATGTAAGTATAAGCGCTACTTGGATAGTAGCCCGGATAGCCGTAATTATAACCTGGATTTCCCCAGCCGTAACCGCCGCCGAAACCACCCATCGGAACACCCACACCTACACCACCGAATCCCATACCCATGCCCATCCCCATACCGATGCTGACCCTTGGAGATCCCCCGCCGTTGTTTCCGTAGCCATTATAGGATTGTTTGAATTCATAAGAGCCGACCTGTATCAGGTACTGGTCATTGATTTCGTTGACCGCAATGGCGATTTTGCTGTTCTGTACCCTGTTTAAATACTGCGATGTTTTGCCGATAACTTTAGGCGTATTGCCACCGCTTTCTGTTACGATAGGTCCGTTCTTAATTAAAATGGGCAGGTCTTTGAAAATTTTCTGGTTCCACTCCAACTTCACAGAATCTACGTCAAGCATGACCACGTTGAGCATTTCATCATTCGATGTAGCCCGAAACAACTTGTTGTAATACAAAAAAGAGTTCCCCTGCTTGTTTCCTTTGCCTTCGCCATTTTCTAATGAAAATGCCAATTTCTTCTCGGACAATTTCTTTTGATCCAGGTCAATCGTGTACAACCACAATTGATCGGGTTCATCCATCGTAATGATCAATCGACCATCGATGACATACAACTTATTCAAAGCATGCGATGACTTGAGATTGTTTTCCAGTTCGTAGGTTATTTTATCAATCCCGATATCAGAATAGATTCTTTCATTGAGCTGGTCTTCTGTAATGCGAAGCGCATCATTCAGTTTTGGATGTTGTACTTCGAAAGATGTTCTTACAAAAGAATTACCTTGCGAAGATTCCCAAAGATGAAGTAGCGATGCCGTGCGGCTTATTGTAATTAAATAAAACTTCTGATTGACTTGCAGCGCCGTAAGAAAATCCTCATCTCCCGGCACGGCCCCGCAGTCCAGTGTTTGTGCGACACCCATACTCAGGTCAATTCTGAATGCTTTAATGGTTCTGGAACGTTCATGATAAAAATAAGCCGTGTGAAACTTAGCATCTCTGGTAGATAACAGGTATTCTGTTCTATATAATGATTTGTCCAATTCAAAACCGGCACTGGCAAATGAATAATTTTTATTGACGGTGGTCAGCTGAATTTGCTTGTGGTTTAAAAAGGTAAAGACATATTTCCCATCACTGTTTTTAACAACATCTACACGATCCGGCTTTTTAATTTTGAAATCAATCAATGCCAGTTCTCCTTGTGCGGTGACAAAATCAGGCAGAAAAATAAGGGCGATTAAAAAAAACAGCTTCGTCCCTCTTTTTAAAGCATCGGAAAAATATATACTCTCCATCTTTGTTTCTCCTTTACGTTTATTCGCTAATTTCGCTTAGTTTTATTCTATAATGAAAAAACTCCTGGAAATATTTTTTATTGTGCTGGTGTTGCTGATTGCGAACACGGGCCTCTTTCTTTTCTGGTGGATCTTAACGGACCCAAGCAATTACCTTTGGGAACTCGTCTCCTCAGAAAGGGAACACGCTGTTGTCAATGCTTGTTCTAAAATTTTCTGGACCAACTATTACACCTGGACCCTTGTTATCAATTTGCTGACCTTTTCATTTTTATTTTATTCGTACAACAAAGTTGTCAGTCTCTGCTTGACTGGTTTGGCATTCAGTGTATACCTTGTTTCCTGGCTCTTTTTTAACCCTTACGTCGCCCAAAACTATGTCATCGTATTTGAGTGTCAGGAAGTCTCTTCTGGCTTCATCACCGAGCCGATTAAGCAAGGCGGTACAGCCACCGGAGCAATCCTTTTGGAGCGTATAAAAGATAAACAATACCCTCGCAGATATTATGCCATTAAAGCGTTGGGGGAAATTCGTTATGCTCCGGCAGCGGAAGCTTTGGGAAAAATCCTGTTAAACGGCAAAGAAACTGAAAAAATCAGAGGCGCCTGCTACATTTCCCTTAAATCGATACGAAGCAATCTTTCAGCTAAATACCTGCTGTTGTTTTCTCAGGTGGTATTGAAAAACGAAAAGGACCGACAGGTGATACAGCAGCTGGAGAAGGAAAACGCGTACTGAGAAATCTGAGATGAGAGATCTGAAATCTGAGGTCTTATTTATTCAGATCTCTGATTTCAGATTTCAGTTTTCTTATTCTACCCACAAAACCAATCCTTTCAGATACTCTCCTTCCGGATGATAAATATTCACCGGATGATCTGCAGGCTGATGCAATTGATGGATGATGCGTACATTTCTTCTCGCATCTGCCGCGGCGCCGAAAACGATTTTTTGAAACAAGTCCTTGGAAATATTTTGAGAACAAGAGAACGTGAAAACAATTCCTCCGGGTTTGATTTTGCGAAACGCTTTCAGGTTGATCTGCTTGTAGCCCTGACTGGCGTTGGCTACAGCTCTTGCATGTTTTGCGAAAGCAGGAGGATCCAGTACAATGACATCATAATAATTTTCAGGCATTTCCGACAAATAATCAAAGCAATCCTGCACTTTCGATTCGTGTTGTCCTGAGAAGGTAGCTGCATTCAATGCTACATTGCGGTCTCCTTGCTCAATAGCAGAAGCCGAGATGTCAACAGAATGTACTTCTTTGGCACCACCTGCCAAGGCGTACACACTAAAGCCGCCGGAATAAGAAAAAGTGTTTAAAACCGTTTTGCCTTTACTTAACTCTTGCAGCATTTTCCGGTTGTCACGTTGGTCAATAAAGAAACCTGTTTTTTGACCTTCCTCTACATCGACCCAAAACTTCACACCATTCTCCAACACTTCTACCGAAGTACTTCTCTCTTTTGTAAGCCACCCACTCTTCAACTGCACCCCTTCAATATTGGAAGAACTTTGTTTGTGTTTTAAATAAATGTATTGAAAACCATGGGTAGTAAATGCTTCGGTCAATTGAGGCAAAATACTTTTGGTACCCGCTGTTAAAATCTGCAGCACGATGACTTCACCGTAAACATCGGCTATGATACCGGGAAGAAAATCGCCTTCCGCGTGCAGTAAGCGGTAAGTCGTCGTATGCTCAGAGTTGATGAGTTCTTTTCTCAAAGCGATAGCTGCTGCTACTTTCTGGTTCCAATAGAACTGATCGAATACCTTATCTTCATTGCTCCAGTCAAACATCCTACAGACGATTTGACTTTTGGTAGAGAAAAAACCATAGCCTAAAGTCTGCTTGTCAAAATCTCTTACCTGTACGATTTCTCCATCGTTTTTTGCAGAAGTACTGGCGACCGCCCCTGAAAATAACCAGGGATGACGGTGTATGACAGAACGTTCTCTTTTCTTATGGAGTGTTATTTGCTGGTAGTTCATTGTATTCTTAAAATAAGTATCTTTACTTTCGATAAAATCCCTGCGCATGAGAAATATAATCCTGGCCATTTTCTTTATAGCCCTATTATCCGCTTCAAATATACAAGCTCAAAAGGTATATAGCTCTAACCAAATCAAACTAATATTTTCAAACGCACCAGGTATTTCAAGAGGAAATGAGAACGTGGCTTCTCCTATGCGCTTTACTGCTTTTTTCAACTATTCCACTTTCATCAATGTCGATCTGACACGTCACCTTGGTCTGTCGGTGGGATTAGAAATCAAAAATATTGGGTTGATTTTAAGAGACAGTGTCTTCCGAACCAAACATAGAGCCTATGCTTTGGGAGTACCTGTTTATCTGCGGATTGGGAACATGGACAAGAAATGGTATTTCCTGGCAGGAGCACAATACGATTACCTCTTTGCTTATAAAGAAAAAGTATTTGTGGACGATGCCAAGATCAAACGACATCCATACAACAGTGTAAGACCTTTTATACCCTCTGTGTTTGTGGGTTTCAAGGCAAAATCGGGTGTCTCTGTCAGTGTTCATTACATGCTGGAGAACTTCTTTAAAGACGATTACCGTTTCAAAGATCCCAGAGACAATCATCAGCTGCAGGGCTATAACAATTCACAGCTATTGTATTTCACCATTGGTTTTATGGGCGATGTTGTTAGAAAAAAATCGAAAGCCACGCCTCCGGCGGATGATAAAAAGGAAGTCTATAGTAGAAACTATTAGCGTGAAGGATGAGCGGTAAGCAGTGAAATGTTATATAAAAAAAGCCCCAGGTAATTACCTGGGGCTTTTTTTATATAACATTTTTTTACTCTTTCTATTTCGCTCACTCTCACTAATTAACTTTCATCACTCGCGTTCCGAAATTTCCCTGAGAGGTTTTAATCAATAACAGGTAAAGGCCTTGTGGCTTGCCGGCCAGGTTGATTTCTAATCTGGATCCGTCTGTATTGCCTTGTTTCTCAATGACAGTATTTGAAAGCACATCCAAAAGTTCTGCGGATACAAATTCACTGTGCTCTGCATGCACATAGATCAAATCCTTTGTAGGGTTTGGATATACTTTTATACCGGCATTATCTAATGCAGAAGATGAAATCACCGATGTCACTACACTGATCAAATTTGTCCTAGTCACTGTGTTTGTACCTCCAGCACCAGTCACTGTCAATGAAACCGTCTTAGAACCTGTTGTACTGTAACTCACGCTATGAGGGCCCACTGTATTGGCAGTAGCCGGTGTAGCACCTGCGCCAAAGTTCCATGAGTAGGAAGTAATGTTTCCAGTAGATGCATTCGTAAATGAAACTGCTTCTGCGCTGGATACTCCAGTTGTTTTAGACGCATTAAAGTTAGCAACAGGTGCCGTATATGTTCCTGTAACGTTAATGTTGTCGAGGTATAAATTGTTTGCATAATCATTTATAGATCTGAATAAAATACGAACCTTTTGTCCGATGAATGCACTCAGGTTGATTGTTTCTATCCTCCAATCCTGCGAACCTGCTGGTTCAAAACTCTCCTCAGTGGTTGTTGGAGTTGTTTGTAAAGCAGATCCTCCTTTTTTATACAATTGCGTTAATGTATTTCCACAATCTGTTACAGCATATACGGCCAGTGTATCATTATGTGTGGCATCGTACGTCCGATAGGCCAGGGCAAAGGTTAAACTAGGATTACTAACGCCTTCTAAATTATACGTAGGCGAGGTAAGAT
>Ga0247808_10000136_pt1 | contig 47849 bp, 44 predicted proteins | sample UWRJL089202R1_FD_179914 | JGI IMG/M metagenome (GOLD analysis project Ga0247808, IMG submission 179914) | Plant litter microbial communities from Arlington Agricultural Research Station in Wisconsin, United States - UWRJ-L089-202R-1 | ecosystem: Environmental > Terrestrial > Plant litter >...
CCTGGCAGAACGGTGGCCCGACCGACATCGACAACGGGGTACTGCTCTGCTGGTACCACCACCACACCATCGACACCGCCGGGTGGAAAATCCGCATGGTCAACGGCATGCCGCAAGTGAAGGCACCGCACTGGCTCGACCCGACCGGGAAATGGCGACGACCCAACCAACACCGCGCCCACGACCCCAACACCCACGACCCCAACACCCACGCCCCGGACACGCGACAACCACCGAACACGGAATGACCCACCGGGACGCAGGCTGCTCGACCAGCGGGTCTCAGGCTGCTTGAGCAGCGCGTCCCGCGTCGATTACCGACTCGCGAATGGCTTCGTTAGGGTCGAATGAGGGGCATGTGCGCATCCGCGGGGTGCTGACCACAACCGTGCTCCGGAATCAGGATCACCATGTCGACCCCCGAGAGCGCACCAGCCACCAGTACTGAGACTCAGGGTGAAGCCGACATCGAGTCCGTTCTCCGGTCGGTGCTCAAGGCCGTCCCAGAGGCCGACCCCGACGCAGATCTCGACGCCATCGCAGACCCCCGCACCGTTCTGGGCCGTGTCTTCCAGGGCGTGCTGTTCGACATGGACGGCACCCTGGTCGACTCGACCAAGGCGGTGAACCGTTCGTGGCAGCGGTGGGCCGACGAGATGGGTTTCGGCGCCCTCTTCTCCGGCGTGCAGCACGGTCGTCCGGCCCGGGAGATGGTGGCCGACCTCGTGTCCGCCGACAAGGTGGAGTCGTCCATCCGGCGGGTGACCGAGCTCGAGCTCAGCGACACCGATGACATCACCATTCTGCCCGGCGCCGCCGAACTGATGGCGAGCATCCCGGAAGGCCGACGCGCCATCGTCACCTCCTGCAGTCGCGACCTCTGCCACGTGCGTCTGAACGCCACGGGATTCGACACACCCGCGACCGTGGTCACGATCGATGACACCGTCAAGGGCAAGCCCGCGCCCGACCCGTTCCTGGAAGCGGCCGACCGGCTCGGCCTCGATGCCCGCCAGTGCGTGGTCATCGAAGACGCGCCGGCGGGCCTGGCCGCGGGCCGAGCCGCCGGATGCGCCACCATCGGAGTCGTCGGAACCCACTCGGCCGAGGAGCTCGACGCCGACCTCGTCGTGCCGAGCCTCGACCGCCTGCGCATCGAGCTGCACGACCACGGGGTCGTCTTCTCGCTCGCCCCACTACAGGGTTAGGTCACCGCAAGACGGATGTGAAGAGCTCTGCAGTGCGGCTGAGGACGGCCACGAGCCCGATAACAGCCACACCAAGCCAGACCCAGATGGGCGTGAGTCCGCGTCCGATGCGCCTCTGAACGATGATCGACCGCCCGACGATGTAGACGGGCGGAGACAGGAACGCCCAGGCCCAGTGGAACGGGCGCACGTATCCGGCACGCTCCAACACGCGCCGGTCGGCGAAAGCCAACGCCACCGACGCGGCGTAGATGGCCACGCTCAGAACATTCCGTACGAGGCCCGACATGTCCACCGGCGGCACGAAGGGTTCTGCTGTGGGGTCGAAGTCGGTCGGGAACAGCCTGAACGGCAAAGACAGGAACGCTGCTGTCGTCAACAGGGGCAGAAGGACGATCGCCCAGAGACTGGCGGTATACACCGGGGTCTCCGCAGGCAACGGCTGTTGCACCGGGGGACCCAGCTCGGCCGGGCCCATCACGGCCGCCGTCCACTGCGTTCCGTCCCACCAGCGCAGGCCCGGTCCGCCCTCCGGATCGGCATGCCAGCGCGGCTCGCCGATCTCTGGTTCTGTCGCCGTCATCGTGTCCCCCAATACGTGTCTGACACGGCGGTGTTGTTCCGCCGTCTGCACCCAAGGTAGTAGACAGGAAGCATGACTGGGCGCGAACAGACCGAGATCGAACGCAAGTATGACGTCACCGACGGCAGCCAGGTGCCGTCACTCGCGCGTCTCCGCGGCGTAACGGCCGTCGAGACGCACGACCCGTTCACCCTGACGGCGGTGTACTACGACACCGATACCCGTGACCTCGCACGCCACCGCATCGTGCTGCGCCGACGGGAGGGCGGCGGCGATGCCGGGTGGCACCTGAAGACACCGGCCGAGGAAGGACGCACCGAGGTGCACTGGCCCCTCGACGTCGGAGAGACCTTGGACGCCGGTGCGGTGCCCGACGAGGTGCTCGAGCCCGTGCGTGCCATCGTGCGCGACCGGCCCCTGACGCCCCTGGCCCGCATCTCCACCGTGCGCACCACGACACACCTACTGGGCCCCGACGCCGAACCTCTCGCCGAGGTCGCCGACGACGAGGTGGCGGCCTCTGACGCCCGCGGCGGCACCTACCGCAAATGGCGGGAGTGGGAGGTTGAGCTGCTGGCCGGCGCTCCCGACACCCGCAAGGAGCGCACCCGCCTGCTCGACGCCGTCGAGGCGACCCTGGCGGCGGCGGGCGCGCATCCGTCGGCCAGCGTGGCCAAGATCGCCCGTGCGGTGGGCGTCGACTCGCTCACCGACCTCGCCGTGAGCCCGGTCCTGCCGGGCCTGCTGCCCTCGCCCGCGCTGCGCGACCCGGAGTCCGCCGCCGTGATCGTCGTGGGAGCGCTGCGCGACCTCACCGCCATCCTGATCGCCAAGGATCCACTGGCGCGGGCGGATGCGCCCGACGCCGTGCACAAGATGCGCACGACGGTCCGCCGGCTGCGCAGCGTCCTCGCGGTCTACGGCCTGCTGTTCGAGAAGACCGCCGTCAGCGAACTGCGCTTCGAACTCAAGAACCTCGGAAACGAACTGGGCCGCGTGCGTGACGCCGAGGTGCGCGGCAGTCGGCTGGCCGCCGAGCTCGCAGCAGCCGCCCCTCGCTCAACCGCGGATGCCGACGTTCGCCTCGTCGGGGGAGCGCAGCGGGAACACGCGGAGGCCCTCGACCGCGTGCGCGGTTACCTGCTGAGCACCCGGTACTACCGAACGTTGGACGCCCTGGACGCGTTCGCGGAGTGGCCGCCGTTCGGGCCGAAGGCCGGCCGGCCGGCCGCGGCAGAGATCCGGCGCGACCTCGCCGCGGCAGTGCGCACGCTCGCGAAGCGCACCGATGCCGTCACCGGCGCGGATGCGCCCGAACCGGCCCTGCACGAGGTGCGTAAGGCCGCGCGCCGCCTGCGCTACGCCGCCGAGGCCGTTGCCCAGGCCGCGCCGGTGCGGCTCGAGCCGGACACCACGGCGAAGAAGAAAGCGGCGAAGAAGGCCGCCAGGAAGAGCGCCAGGGCGTTCGACAGGGCCGCCGCCAGGTTCGACGAACTCCGCGGCCGGTACGACGACGTCGCCGGCGTCGCCAAGCCCCTCGTAAAGCGGCTCGGCGACAGGCACGACAGGCGACTGTTCCTCGACATCGTTGAGGGTGCCGGCCAGGCCGCCCACGAATCCGGCGAGAACACCCTGGTCTACGGGCTGCTGTTGGCCCGGGCTGAGGAGCCCGGTGAAACCGTGGAGGTGGTGCTCGCCGACGCCCGCCAGACCCTGCACAGGCTGGAGAAGATGGTCAGGGCGCTCTAGCGCAGCCGGTCTACCAGCGCCGGGCCGACGAGGCCGCGATGATCTGCAGCAGCGCCGCCCGCAGCTCGTCGGCGTTGTCGAGCGGGGGGAACACGTCGGCCTCGAGCGTGCGGGCCTGCCGCCAGGCCGCGGTCCCGGCATCCGTGCGCGTCACCAGGTGGCGACGCGCGTCGCGTTCGTCGCGGATGCGCGCGATGAGCCCCTCGCGCTCGAGCCTGTCCAGAGTGCGCGACATGGTCTGGGTCTGCACCCGCGCCTCCCGGGCCAGTTCGGTCTGACTGCGCGCCCCCGGGCCCAGCAGGTGCAGCACGATGAGGCCGGCGTGGGTGAGGCCGAGCGACGCCAGCGCCTCGACCCAGGCGTGCTCCACGAGCCGGGCCGCGGTGGAGAGCAGCCGGCCGTTGGGCCACTGCGCCATCGCCTCGTCGGCAGATGCGGCGTCCGGGGAATCGAATTCGGGAGTGGTCACCCCTTCACCGTACTGCTACCGTGGTTTAGTCAGCTAGCTGATCAATTGATCTACACGCGTATGAAAGCGTCGGTACAAAGGAGATCCCCATGACAGTGTCCCGAGACCTGCTCCGCCAAGGCACCGTTCTACTCAGCGCCATCCTCGCGCTGGTGGGATCGTTCATCGGCTCAGGCGCCGCGGGCGGCACGCCCATCCAGAACGCCTCCGGCGGCGCGCTGGCCGCAGACGCCACGCCCATCGCACCCGGCGGACCTGCCTTCGCGATTTGGACGCCGATCTATGCGGGCCTCGTGCTCTACGCCATCTGGCAGTTCCTGCCCCGGCAGAAGACCGACCCGCGGCAGCGCCGGCTCGGCTATGCCATCGCCGCGTCGCTCCTGCTCAACGCCGCCTGGATCCTCAGCGTGCAGTTCGACCTGCTCTGGCTCAGCGTGCCCGTGATCGTGCTGCTGCTGGCCGTGCTCGTCTGGATCTTCCTGATCGTCCTAGACACCCGGCCGCGCACCCTGGTCGAGACCGTCCTTGTAGACGGCACCCTGGGCCTCTACCTCGGCTGGGTCTGCGTGGCCACGGCCGCGAACATCACCGCGGTGCTGGTCGCCGCCGGATTCACCGGGTTCGGCCTGTCGCCGGATGTCTGGGGCGTCGTGGTGATCGCCGTCGCCGGTCTGGTCGGCGTGCTGCTGGCCGTCGTCGGCCGGGGCCGGCTCACCCCCACCCTCGCCCTCTGCTGGGGCCTGGCCTGGGTGGCCGTCGCTCGATTGACCGGAGACCTGCTGTCGACCCCCACGGCCGTGGCCGCCATCGTCGCCGTGGTGACCGTGGTGGCCGTCACCGTGGTGCTGCGGGTGCGCGCGCCGCGCCGTCTCGCCGCATCCGAGCTGGTCCGCGCATGACCGGCGCACGCCGCCGCTGGTTCGGCCTGGTCTTCATCAGCATCGCCGTTGCCCTGATCATCGTCGACTCCACCATCGTCAACGTCGCCATCCCGTCGATCGTCGATGACCTGGGCATCACCTCCACCCAGGTGCAGTGGGTGCAGGAGAGCTACACCCTGGTCTTCGCGGCGCTCCTGCTGGTCTTCGGGTCGCTGGCCGACCGTTACGGTCGTCGGCGCATCCTGCTCACCGGCGTGGTGATCTTCGCGGCCGCCTCGGTGCTCGCCGCCCTCGCCCAGACAGGCGACCTGCTCATCGCCTCCCGGCTCGTGCAGGGCGTCGGCGGCGCCATGGTGCTACCGACCACCCTGTCGCTGATCAACGCCACCTTCCGGGGCCGCGACCGCGGCATCGCGTTCGCCATCTGGGGCTCCACCATCGGCGGCATGGTCGCTGTCGGCCCGCTCCTGGGCGGTTGGCTCACCACTTACTTCTCCTGGCGCTGGGCATTCGGCATCAACGTGCCGCTGGGGCTGGTCATCGTCGTCGGCGTACTCATCTTCGTCTCCGAGTCCAAGGACGCCGGCGAACCCCGCCGCATCGACGTGGTCGGTGCCGTGCTGTCGGTGGTCACGAGCGCGTCCCTGGTCTTCGGCCTCATCGAGGGCCGGACCTACGGCTGGTGGCTCACCAAGACCGCGCCCACCATCGGCGACTGGACCTGGCCGTTCGAGCTGTCCATCATCCCGATCGCCTTCCTGATCACCCTCGTGTCCGGCGTCCTGTTCGTCTGGTGGGGCATCCGCCGCCAGCGCTTGGGCAAGAGCACCCTGCTGGCCTTCTCGCTGTTCCGGATCGCCTCGTTCCGCAACGGCAACATCGCCGCCCTGATCGTGTCGCTCGGCGAGTTCGGCATCATCCTCTCGCTGCCGCTGTGGCTGCAGAACGTGCTCGGCTACGATGCCCTGCAGACCGGCTTCGTGCTGCTGGCCCTGGCCATCGGCTCGTTCGTGGCCAGCGGCGTGGCCGGAGCCTTCGGCAACAAGGTCACCCCGTTGACCATCGTGCGCGTGGGCATCATCGCCGAGATCATCGGCGTCGCCGGCCTGGGCACCGTCATCACGGCCGATGCGACCTGGCTCGTGATCGTGCCGTTCCTGTTCGTCTACGGCATCGGTGTTGGCCTGGCCACCGCACAGCTCACCGGCGTGGTGCTCGGCGACGTGCCCGTTGAGCAGAGCGGGCAGGGCTCCGGCACGTCCAGCACGGCCAGGCAGATCGGTTCGGCCCTCGGCATCGCCGTTCTGGGCACCGTGCTGTTCACCTCGGTGGGCCTGTCGCTCGACGCCAAGCTGGCCGACCTCGACGTGCCCGCTGCCACGAGCACCCAGATCGTCGATGCCGTCGTCGACAGCGCCGGCGCGGCCATCCCCGCCCTGGAGGCCCAGGGCCCGGCCGTGGCCGAGGCCGCCAAGGAAGCCTTCAGCGAGGGCACCCGGTACTCCGCGTACGCGGCGGCCGGATTCCTGGTCATCGGCCTGGTCGCCACGCTGCGGCTCACGGCCCGGCGCCCGGAGGAGACCGAACAGCCCGCGGTGCCGGCTGCGTCGGGCAGCTAGGTCAACGCGACTGCGACCGGCGGTCCGGCTGGGGCTTTTGCACCGAGAGTTCCCCGCCGAGCCGGCCGCCGTGGGGTCGGCCATGGTCGGCGTATTCCTCCCGGAAGAAGCCCATGCGCCAGCGCCCCATCTCGATGCGGGCGCCGGTGCGCAGGATCAGCCCCTGCTCCGGTCTCATCGTGCTCGAGCCACCGCCGACGCTGCCGTAGGCGTAGAGAACGTACTCGTCGTTCTCGTCGTGCCGGATCTCAGCGTGCCGAAGGTCGAGCCCGTCCAGGCGCAGGTCGGCGTCGGTACCACTGCCGATGCGGGTGACGCCGGGCAGCAGGTTGAACTCGCGGGGAGGACGGCCATCCCAATTCTCCGATCCCACGACGAAGATCAGGCGGGGGCGCCCGGCTCCCGGGGTGTAGTGGGTGGTCGTGACGCGTTTCCTGATCCTGCGGGAGACCGTGGGCACCAGTGGGAACGGCGTGGTCGGCGGCAGCTGCACCCGTTGCTCGGGTGCAGGAGGTTGACGCCAGTGCTTGAGCAGTGAGCTCACCGCCGCTGCGGTTCCCAGCATCAGATGCGGCGATCGGGTCACCATCCGCTGAGCGAGCGGGGCCTGCACGGCACCCATCCGTGCGATCACACCGTCGGGTCCTGACACCGACAGCACCAGGGACTTTTCGGCCAGGCCCGCCGCCACGGTGCGCAGATCGCTCAGCGACGTCAGATGGGTGTGCAGGAAGCGCTCGGGGTTGCTCAGGAACAGCTCGATCTCCAGGCCGGACGCGGTGACGGTGCCGATGAGCGGCTCGCGGTCGTCTCCCGGCTCGTCCAGCGAGAAGCGCAGATCGATGTCGAGGCGCGTTCTGGTGTCCGCCACGAGGCTAGTCGGTGCGGGAGGAGGAGGTGGCTGCGGCCCCGCCGGGAGCCTCGCTCGTGGTCACCCGTACCGTTCCGTTGAGCTTCCAGGTGGCCCGCGGCGCATCCGGGCCGATGTCCCGCGGAACCTCGACGGTCATGTCGATGAAGCTGTAGTCGATCACCGCGCTCTTGCCGGTCAGATAGGACCACATCTCCTTACCCAGATCGGTCCAGTCCTGGATACTGCGGGACGGCGGGCCCGAAAAGTCGGGTTCGGCGCCGGTCGGGGTGACATTGGAAATCTGGTCGGTCATGGTGTTCCTTACTCTCGCCATTGAGGGGTAGTCGTCACCCTAGCTGCGGGGAGAGCGTCATAACTGAAGATCACCTGAGGCTTGTGGAACTCGACGGGAGACACAGAACAGCTCGCCCGTGGATCACGGGCGAGCTGTTCGGTGTGGAGCGGGTGGCGCTGAGTCTATTCGGCGTCGAGGTCCGTCTCGAGGATCTTGACGAGGCCTTCGAGAGCCTCGTCCGCTCCATCACCCTCGGCGCGCAGCACGACGACCTGGCCGTTTGCGGCACCCAGGCTCATCAGGCTGAGGATGCTCGAGGCATCCATGGCGTCGTCGGCCGAGTCACCCTCCAGGGCGATGGTGACCTCCAGCGGCAGTGCGCCGACGGCCTCGGCGAAGATCGCCGCGGGGCGGGCGTGCAGGCCGACGCGGCTGGCGATGGTGGCGTTACGTTCTGACATGGTTCCTCCTGAAACGGTACGGATTACAACTGTATTGCCCGCCGGATGTGCTGTGGCCGTGAGCGGCAGCACATCCGGCAGTTCGGCTAGAGGCCGAGTTCGGCCAGGGCGGGCAGTTCCGCGCGCACGAGGTCGCGGGCCGCGGTGGCGGTGGGGGCGGCCAGGGCGATGCCGGCCAGGCGCTGGGCCTCGTCGACGGTGACGGTCTTGAGCACCGCGGCGACGGCCGACAGGGCCCGCGCGGTCATCGAGAGGGTGTTCACGCCCAGGCCCACGAGGACCACGGCGAGGGCCGGGTCGGCCGCGGCCTCGCCGCAGACGCCGACGGGCTTGTTGTTGCCCTCGGCGACGGACCCGGCGACGGTGAGCTGGATCAGCCGGAGCACGGCAGGCTGCCACGGTGTGTTCAGCGCCGCGAGCGGGCCGAGCTGCCGGTCGGCGGCCATGGCGTACTGGGTGAGGTCGTTGGTGCCCAGGCTGGCGAACTGCACCTGGCCCAGGATGGTCTCGGCCGTCAACGCGGCGGAGGGAACCTCCACCATCACCCCGGGGGTCTTCAGCCCGGCGTCGCCGCACATGCGGGCGAAGTCGCCGGCTTCTTCGGCGGTGGAGATCATCGGCGCCATCACCCAGACATCCGCTTCGGTGCCCTCGGCGGCGGTCGCGATCGCGGCCAGCTGACGCTTGAGCACGCCGGGGGAGGTGAAGTCGGTGCGGTAGCCGCGCACGCCGAGCGCCGGGTTGGGCTCGGATGCGTCGGTGAGGAACGGGAGGGGTTTGTCGGCGCCGGCGTCGAGGGTGCGCACGACGACCTTCTTGCCCGGGAACGCGTCGAACACACCGCGGTACGCGGTGACCTGCTCGTCCAGGGTGGGTTCTTCGTCGCGGTCGAGGAAGCAGAACTCGGTGCGGAGCAAGCCCACACCCTGCGCGCCGGCCGCGGCGGCCTTGACGGCATCCGCGGCGCCGCCCACGTTCGCCAGCAACGGCACGAGGTGGCCGTCGGCGGTGACGCCTTCACCGGAGAACACGGCGAGGGTCGCCGCGGTCGTGGCCCACGCTTCGGCGGCGGCGACCTGGTCGGCGTCGGGGTCGACGGAGATGCTGCCGGCCGCGCCGTCCACGTACACGCTGGTGCCGTCGGCGATGGTTTCGACGCCGGCCGCGGCGACCACGGCGGGCAGGCCCAACGCACGGGCGATGATCGCCGTGTGTGACTGCGGGCCGCCACCGGAGGTGACCAGCGCGAGCACCAGGGCCGGGTTCAACGTGGCCGTGTCGGCCGGGGCCAGGTCATCGGCCACGAGGATGAACGGGGTGTCCGACGCCGGGATACCCGGGGCCGGCACGCCGCGCAGCTCGGCGACGATACGAGACCGCACGTCGAGCACATCCGTGGACCGCTCGGCCATGTAGCCGCCGAGGTTGTGCAGCATCTCGGCCACGGACGCCGCCGACTCCCAGATCGCACGTTCGGCGGAGGTGCCGTTGTTGGTCATCAGCTTCACGGCGCCCTTGATGAGCATCGGGTCAGCCGCCATCAGCGCAGTGGCCTCGAGGACCGACTTACCCGCGCCGGTGGCGCTGACCGAGCGCTCTTTGAGCTCGGCCTGCACCACCTTCGCGGCCGTGCGAAGCGTGACGGCGGCATCCTCTGCCGTCGTCGACGAGGCCAGCTTTTCTCCTGCTGGCGGCTCGCTCACGGCCTTGGGCATCTGCCGGACGGATCCTACGATCCTGCCGGGGCTGACCCCTACTCCTGTGAAACTCTGCACGGAACTTCCTCAATTCTTCGGCTTTTAGGCGTTAATGGTGCCCCCTAATATTAGGCGTTCACCAGGGTGTTGTTCTGCTGGATGGACTCCGCAGTCGGGGCCTTTCGGACGTAGCGCTTGAGCGCGATTACCGCTAGGGCGGAGATGATCGTGCCGATCACGATGGCCAGAATGAAGCCCAGAACGTTCTCGATGGCGAAGAACACGAAGATTCCTCCGTGCGGCGCCTTCGACGTGACGCCCCAGGCCATGGTCAGCGCACCGGTGGTGGCCGCGCCGAGCATGCTCGCCGGGATCACGCGCAGCGGGTCAGCCGCGGCGAACGGGATGGCGCCTTCGGAGATGAACGACGCTCCGAGCAGCCAGGCCGCCTTGCCGTTCTCGCGTTCGACCGGGGTGAACAGCTTGCGGTCGAGCACGGTGGCGAGGGCCATGGCGAGCGGCGGAACCATGCCGGCGGCCATGACCGCGGCCATGATCTGCCACGGCGCCTGGTTGGCCAGGGTGGCCGCTCCGAGGCCGGCGACGGCGAAGGAGTAGGCGACCTTGTTGACCGGACCACCGAGGTCGAACGCCATCATGAGGCCGAGGATCAGGCCGAGGATGACGACGGACGCGCCGGTCATGCCGTTCAGCCAGTCGCTCAGGGCGACGGTGAGCCAGGCGATCGGTCCGCCGAGCACCAGGAACATCAGCCCGGAGGCGAAGATCGAGGCGAGGAGCGGGATGATCACGACGGGCATCAGGCTGCGCAGCCAGCGCGGCACGGTGAACGAGCCGATCCAGGCAGCGGCGACACCGGCGAGCAGGCCACCGACGATGCCGCCGAGGAAGCCGGCACCCATGAAGCCGGAAACCGCACCGGCGACGAAGCCGGGAGCGATGCCGGGGCGGTCGGCGATGCCGTAGGCGATGTAGCCCGCGAGCGCCGGAACCAGGAAGCCCATCGACAGGGCGCCGATCTTGAACAGGACGGCGCCCAGGTAGATGAGCATGCCACCCTCTGGCAGGTTCCAGAGGCTGTTCTGCAGCACGACGGTGTCGGCGACCTCGGTGATCTTGTAGCCACCGAGCAGGAAGCCCAGCGCGATCAGGAGGCCTCCACCGGCGACGAACGGGATCATGTAGCTGACACCGGTGAGCAGGGCCCGCTTGACCTTCTGGCCCAGGTGCTCGTTCTCGCTGACCGAGTCGGATGCCGCGGCGCCGGCACCGCTGACGCGGCGGGCGTTGGGGTTGTCGACGGCCGCGAGGGCCTCTTCGATCATCTTCTTCGGCTCGTCGATGCCGCGCTTGACGGGCGACTGGATGACGGGCTTGCCGGCGAACCGGGCCTTGTCGCGAACATCCACGTCGACAGCGAAGATCACGGCGTCGGCGGCGTCGATGACCGAGGCGGCCAGCGGGGTCGCTCCGGCGGAACCCTGGGTCTCGACCTGCAGGTCGATGCCCATGTCCTTGGCGGCCGCGACGAGCGCATCCGCTGCCATGTAGGTGTGCGCGATGCCGGTGGGGCAGGCGGTGACGGCCACGAGGCGGCGGGTGCCGGCGGTTGCGGCGCCGGTCGTGCCGGCTCCGGTCGGTGCCTGGGTGGGCACGGCTGCGGTGGCGCGCGGGGCTGCCGGGGCGGAGTGCGCTCCGGCTGCGGCCGCGGTGACCGGCGCGACGATGTCGGTGACCAGGGTGACGATCTCCTCGGGGCTCTTCGCGGCGCGCAGGGCGGCGGTGAAGTCCGACTTCATCAGCGAGCGGGCCAGCTTGGAGAGGATCTTGAGGTGGTCCTGGTCGGCGCCCTCGGGGGCGGCGATCATGAAGATCAGGTCGGCGGGACCGTCGGCGGAGCCGAAGTCGACCGGCTGCGACAGACGGGCGACGGCGAGCGTCGGCTCGGTGACCGCGGCGGACCGGCAGTGGGGGATCGCGAGACCACCGGGGATGCCGGTGGAGGTCTTCGCCTCGCGGGCGAGGGCGTCTGCGTACAGGCCCTCGATCTCGGTGGCCCGTCCTGCGCCGGCCACGAGCTCGGCAAGGTGCCGGATCACTGTGGCCGGTGCGTCACCGAGGTTCTTGTCCAAAGCGACGAGCTCTGGGGTAATCAGTGCACTCACTGGTCATCCTCCTTTGGATGTGTAGCAAATGCCGTCACGGTGACGGCTGTGGGGTCGGTCTGGTTGAGCGCCGGCACGGTTGAGCCGGGCAGGGATGCGGCGGCGGCGCCGTGGGCGGCGGCCTGTCGCAGGCAGTCCGGGGCGGATGCCCCGGCCAGATCGCTCAGCAGGAAACCTGCCAGCGAAGAATCTCCGGCGCCGACGGTGGAGACCGCGACGATCGGGGGACGGGTGGCAAGCCAGTAGCCCTCGGCGGTGACCAGCAGCGCGCCTTTGGCGCCGAGGGTGGCCAGAACGGCCCCGACTCCGGCGTCGATCAGGGTGTGCGCGGCACGGGCGGCCAGGTGCGGATCGGCCTCGAGGCTGTCCGGGTCGGAGATGCCGGTGAGCTCGGCGAGTTCGTCGGCGTTGGGCTTGAGCAGGTCGGGGCCGGCGGCGACGGCCGCGGCCAGGGGAGCGCCGGAGGAGTCGATGGCGACCTTGGGCGCGTTGGCGCCGAAGCGCGCCTTGAGCTCACGGGTGAGGTCGGCGTAGAACCCGTCGGGTACCCCGGGCGGCAGCGATCCGGCCAGGACCAGCCAGGAAGCGCCCTCGGCCTTCTCGAGGACCAGTTCGATCAGCGCTTTCTGCTGGTCGAGGGTGAGCGCAGGGCCCGGCTCGTTGACCTTGGTCGTGGTGCCGTCCGGTTCGGTGATGGCGATGTTGCTGCGCAGGGTGGCGCCGATCGGCAGACCGATGTGGGGGATGCCCTGGGCGGCCAGCGCGAGCAGCACCGGGTCTTCGGGGTCGCCGGGCAGGATCGCCAGGCTGTCGATGCCGGAGGCCTCGAGGGCCCGGCAGATGTTGACGCCCTTGCCACCGGGTTCCTGGTGCGCGTCCACGGCCCGCTGCACATCGCCGCGGGCGAGGGGACCGGCAAGCTCGATGGTGCGATCCAGGCTGGGGTTGGGGGTGAGTGTGACGATCATGCGATTACGACCTCGACATCCGCCGCGGCCAGGGCTGCGGCAAGTTTGGGGGAAGGGGGAGCATCGGTGATGAGCGCGTCGATGTCGCTCAGAGCAGCGAACCTGACCAGGGTCTCCTGATCGAGTTTTGAGGAGTCGGCGAGGGCGACGACGCGGCGGGCGGAACGCACGATGGCCGTCTTCACGGCGGCCTCGACCGAGTCGGGGGTGCTGAAGCCGAAGTCGGCGGCCACACCGTTGGCGCCGACGAAGGCGATGTCGGGGCGCATGGCGTCGAGCTGCTGGGTGGTGCGGGTGCCCACTATGGCGCGGGTGAGGCCGCGCACCCGGCCGCCGAGGATCTGCAGCGAGATCGCCTCGTTGGCGGCGAGCTTGTAGGCGATGGGGAGGGCGTTGGTGATGACCAGGAGCTGGTCGCCGCCGTTGGCCGGCGTCCAGTCGAGCAGCCGGTCGGCCAGCAGCTCGGTCGTGGTGCCCGAGTCGAGGATGATCGACCCGGTGGTGCTCGCGGGGATCATGTCGAGGGCGGCGGCGGCGATGCGGGCCTTCTCGTCGTGGCGCTGGGTCTGGCGCTCTTCGAAGCTGGGCTCCGACATGCTCAGCCGGTCGATAGCGACGGCGCCGCCGTGCACCCGGCGCAGGTGCCGGCTGAGCTCGAGCACCGAGAGGTCGCGGCGCACGGTCTCCGGCGTGATGTCGAAGCGGGCGGCGAGTTCGTTGACGGTGACCCGGCTCAAGTCGGACACCATCTCGGCGATCATCGACTGACGCTCTTCGGCGAACATCGGGCCTCCTCGACGGTGAGAACTCAGGTGAGCGTGGCCGGGGGGACGACGCCAAAAGTTGTTATGCCTGACTTTAGACCCGTTTGTTTTTGAAAGTCAACCAAAACACAGACAAACAAAGATCCCTGGATGCGGGTCGACAGTTTCCGGGGCCTCTCCTGCGTCATTTCGGTGCGTTTCAGCTCGCATCTGGCCCTGAATTCGGAACGACGGGTGACCGAACGCACACCACTCCCGAACGGCTGGGCGGACCGTGCCTTTCGGGTTGGTGACGCCCGCGAGGCCGGAGTGAGTCGTTCCCGATTGCGCAGCGGCGACCTCGACCGCCCCTTCTGGGGCATCCGTACTCCGGCGCTGCCCTCGCCGGACGAACCGGGCGGTCAGGTTGGCGGCGTCACGCAGCTGGAGAGGCTGTGCACGGCGCTCCTGGTGCGGATGCCTCCCGACGCTTTCTTCACCCACGGCACGGCCGCTCTCCTGCTCCGCCTGCCCGTGCCATCCCGGTTTGCGCGAGTGCGTCCGGTTCATGTCGGTGTCCCTGCCCCGGCTCCGGCCATGGACAGGCGCGATGTCGTCGGCCACAGTCTGCGCATCGATCCGGACGATCTCGTCGACCGCGGTCCACTGCGTCTCACCGGTCCGGCGCGCACCTGGCTGGATCTCGCGGCGCTGCTCACCCTGGCGGAACTGGTGGCCGTCGGTGACCACCTGTTGTACTGGGAGTCTCCGATTCTCACCCGGGGTGAGCTCGCCGACGCGCTGGCGCGTTACCCCGGCCGCAGGGGCATGGCCCGGGCCCGGGCCGCCCTGCCGCTGCTGCGAACCCGCTCGGAGTCGCCGTGCGAGTCGGTGCTCCGCGTCATCATCGTGCTCGCCGGCCTGCCCGAACCCGAGTGCAACTACCGGGCGTTCGACCCCCAGGGCCGGTTCCTGGCCCGCGGCGACCTCGTCTACCCCGACTACAAGCTGTTCCTCGAGTACCAGGGCGACCACCACCGCACCGATCGGGCGCAGTGGCGCTCCGACATCCGCCGCATCGGCCGCCTCGAAGACAACGGCTGGCAGGTGCTGCAGTTCACTGACGATGACCTGCACGACCCGGCGGCCCTGGTGGCGCGCATCGCCCGTCGGTTGCGGGACCGCGGGTGGGCCCCGTGACGGCGTTGCCCGGGACGGCGCTACTGGTAGTGGGAGAGGCCGCTCAGCTCGCCTCCGTCGGTGAGGAATTCGGCTCCGGTGGAGAAGCTCGACTCGTCGCTGGCCAGGAAGAGAACCAGGTTCGCCACCTCAACCGGCTGGCCCACCCGGTGCAGCGCTACGTGTTTCTGCGGCAGGTCGAGACCCTCGGTCATGGGGGTGGCGATGGCGCCCGGATGCACCGAGTTCACCCGCACGTTGTACTTGCCCAGATCCAGCGCCACGGCCTTGGTCAGCCCGCGCACCCCGAACTTGGCCGCGACGTAGCCGGGCAAGGCCTCGTAGCCCTGCAGCCCGGCGGTCGACGAGACGTTGATGATCGACCCCGCCGACGAGCGGATGATCGCGGGAACGGCGGCCTTGATGCCGAGGAACACCCCGGTGAGGTTGACCGCGATGATGCTGTTCCAGGCCTCGAGGGTGTACTCCTCGATCGAGCCGAAGTTCACGATGCCGGCGTTGTTGACCAACACGTCGAGGCCGCCGAATTCGGACACCGCCGCCGCGACGGCGTTGTCCCAGTGCTGCGCGCGCGTGACGTCCAGGTGTACGAACCGGCAGGCGTCGCCGAGGTCGGCCACGAGGGCCGCGCCGTCCTCGTCGAGCACGTCGCCCACAACCACCCGCGCGCCCTCCTCCACGAGGCGCCGGGTCATGGCGGCGCCGAGCCCCCGTGCTCCGCCACTGATGAGTGCGACCTTTCCGCTGACACGTGCCATGGCGCATCCTCCCTGTTCTCTCGGTACTGTTCTGTCGGTACCGTCCTGTTGCCGGGCAATGTACACGCGTCACGGGCCACCCCGCCGTGCCGGACGGGCCGTGTCGGTGGCCGACGGTAGCGTGGAAGACATGAAGATCCTGCACACGAGTGACTGGCACATCGGGCGCACCTTCCACACACACCAGACGCTCGACCACCTGCGCGTCGTGCTCGACGCCCTCGTCGACATCGTGCGCGACCGACACGTCGACGTTGTCGCGGTCGCCGGCGACATCTTCGACTCGGCGATGCCCTCCGCCGACAGCTACGCCCTGCTGGGCGGCACCCTGGCCAAGCTGCACGCCACCGGGGCCCGCGTCGTGATGACCAGCGGCAACCACGACTCCGCCACGCGCCTGGGCTTCCAGTCGGAGTGGACCGCGCTGGCCGGCATCCACGTGGTCACCCGTTTCGACCAGTACCGCACACCCGTCAGCATCGACGACGAACACGGTCCGGTGCACTTCTACGGCATTCCGTTCCTCGAGCCGGCGCTGGTGCGCCACCACTACCCCGACGAGCTCCTCAAGACCCACGAGCAGGTGCTGGGGCTGGCCATGCGGCAGGTTCGCGCCGACCTGGCCGAGCGGGGCGGCCGCTCCGTGGTGCTCTCGCACTGCTTCGCCGCCGGTGTGTCGGCGAGCGACGTGGAGCGTGACATCAGCGCCGGCGGCCTCGACCTGGTGCCGGCCGCGGTCTTCGACGGCCCCGACTATGTGGCCCTCGGCCACATCCATGGCCGCGCCCGCATCACCGATCGGGTGCGCTATTCGGGCGCCCCGCTGCACTACTCCTTCGCCGAGGCCGACAAGCCCCGCGGCGGCTGGCTCGTCGACCTCGACGAGACAGGCCTGGCCGAGGTGGAATGGGTGGACCTGCCGGTGCCCCGCCGCCTGACCGTGCTCACCGGCGACCTCGAGGACCTTGTCACCGACGACACCTTCGCAGCCGCCGAGCAGGACTGGGTCGCCGCGGTGCTCACCGACCGGGTGCGTCCCCTCGACGGCATGCGCACACTGCAGAAGCGGTTCCCCTACTGCGTCACGCTCGAGCACAGGCCCACGGTGCAGGTGACGGCGGATGCGTCGAGCTACGCCGCGCGCGTGCACCAGAAGAGCGACCGGGACATCGTGGACGGGTTCCTCGAGTTCGTGCGGAACGGCGTGGGCCTGACCGAGTTCGAGCACGACCTCGTCGCCGACGTGCTGGCCGAGGTGGCGTCGCCGTGAAGATCACCAGGCTGCGCCTGGCCGGGTTCGGGCCGTACAAGAACGAGCAACACGTGGACTTCACCACGTTCGACGCCGACGGCATCTTCTTGATCACCGGCAAGACCGGAGCGGGCAAATCCAGCATCCTCGACGCCATCTGCTTCGCCCTCTACGGGTCGGTGCCGCGCTTCGACGGCAGCGAACTGCGGCTGCGCAGTGACCACTGCGACCCCGACGACCCCAGCTTCGTGGAGGTCGAGTTCACGCTCGGCGCCCAGACCTATCGGCTCTACCGCACCCCGGCCTACGACAAGCCCAAGAAGCGCGGCCCGGGCACCACCCCCGCCAAACCAGAGGCCCGGCTCGAGCGGCTCGGCGCCGACGGCTGGGAGGGCCTGGCGGCCAAACCCGTGGACGTCGCCCAGGAGCTCGACCTGATCCTGCCGCTTCGGAAGGATCAGTTCCTGCAGGTGATCCTGCTCGCGCAGAACCGGTTCCAGCGGTTCCTGCTGGCCAAGACCGACGACCGGCTGACGGTGCTCCGCACCCTGTTCGGCACGCTGCGGTTCCAACAGCTCGAGGCCGTGCTCATCTCGCGCCGCAAGGTGCTCGACGACGACCTGGCCGCCGTGAACCGCGATATCGCCGGCCTGGTGGAGTCTGCGCTGCGCCAGCTCCACCGGGCGGACGACGCTGAGGTTGACGCCGATGACGCCGCTGACCTGCCCGGCCCCGACCGCCCCGACCTGGACTGGTTCCTGGCCGGGCTGCGCACCGTGGAGACTCGCCTCGCAGCGGCGACCCGGCGCGCCGAGAGTGCCGCCGCCGCACTGGCGACGGCCACGCTCGACTGCGCCGACGCCGAGGACCGCCGCCGACGTCAGGACCGCCGGGACACGGCCGAGGGCAGCCTGGCCGCCCTCGAGGAACGCACCGGCGAGATCGCCGCCATCCGCGAGATCCTGCGTCTGGCCGAGCGGGCTGCCCGCGTCTGGCCGCAGGTGCGTTCCCTCGCGGACGCCCGGGAGCAGGTCACCGCGGCCGACGGTCTCGAGGCCGCTGCCCGTGCGGCCTGGCGGCGACTGCTCGCGGACGCTGATGGCGATGTGGATGCCGATTCTGCTGGCGATGCCGCAGCCCTGACTCTGGTGATCGACGACAGGCTCCGCCAGCTCGGCGGCCTCGCCGACGTGCTCGCCGACGAGGTTCGGCTGCCGCAGCTCGAAGCGCAGATCAGCGCCCTCGAGCAGCAGGCGGCCGAGCAGTCCGACGCCCTGGAGCAGGCCCGGTTGCTGCTCCTGGCCCTGCCGGAACGCATCGTCGCGGCCACCGACGCCCTCGCCGTGGCCAGCCTCGGCGGCGCCCAGGCCGCCACCGCGGAGGCCGCCGTGGCGCGCGCGAAGGAGGCCCTCGCCGCGGCCGAGGACATGCAGAGGCTCGACACCGAGCTCGTGGGCGTGCACCGGGCCGAGCGTGAAGCCGTGGCGGCGAACACGGCCGCCGCCCAGGCGTACCAGGACCTCGTGGACCGACGGCTGGGCGGGTTCGCCGTCGAGCTGGCCGCCGGGCTCGTCGACGGCGAACCGTGCACGGTCTGCGGATCGACGGAACACCCCGCGCCGAAGCCGCAAGAGACCGAGCCGGTCACCGAGGCCGACCTGGCCGCCGCCCGGCGCCTGATGACCCAGCGCCAGGCCGCCGTCGACGACGCCCGCACAGCCTCCCAGACCGTGGCGACCCTGCTCACCGAGGCGCAGACGCGCGCCGGAACCCGCGACTCCGACGACCTCGACGGTGCGCTCCGCACCGCGCAGGAGGCCTTGGCCACGGCCGCCGGCCACCGCGACCGCATCCGGGGACTCGAGGCCGAACTCGCCCGGCTCCGTGCCGACCAGGACGAGGCCCAGTCCGCCCTGGCCCCGCTGCAGCTGGCGCGGGACGAGACCACGGTGCACCTGGCCGGGCAGCGCAGCGAGCGGGACGGCCTGGCCGCCCGGGTGCGCCTGCACCGGGCCGGCTTCGACAGCGTCACCGACAGGTCCGATCGGCTGCAGGCCGAACTCGACGCCGCCCGGGCGCTGGCCGACGCCCTGGCCGCCGCCGCCACGGCCCGCGGCGCCGAACGAGCCGCCACCGACGCCCTGGGCCGCCAGCTCGGCGAGGAGGGCTTCACCGATGAGGCCGAGGCCGCGGCCGCGCGCCTGGCACCCGCAGCCATCGAGCGGCACGAGCGCAGCATCCGGGCCTACGACGACGAGCTCGCCGCCACCCGCGGTGTGCTCGCCGAACCCGATCTCGCCGGGCTGCCCGACGACCCCATCGACCTGGAGCCGTTGCGGAACGTCCGGGACGCAGCCGCCGTCGCGCGCGACGAGGCCCTGACCCGGCGCGAGTCGCTGCGGGAGCGCCGCACGGCGCTCACCGTTCTGGTGGCGGATGCGCGCGCCCGCCTAAAGAGGGCCGCCGACCTGCTGGCCACGCAGGCGCAGGTGCGCCAGCTCGCGGCCGTGGTGCACGGCGACGACCCCAACACCAAGCGCATGAAGCTCGAGACGTACGTGCTCGCGGCCCAGCTCGAAGAGATCATCGCGGCAGCCAATAACCGGCTACGCACCATGACCGGCGGCCGCTACGCCCTCGAGCACGACGACGCCCTGCAGTACCGCGGCAGCCAGGCCGGGCTGGGCCTGGCGATCCGCGACGAACACACCGGACGCGCGCGGGCCACGCACTCCCTGTCCGGCGGCGAGACCTTCCTGGCCTCGCTCGCCTTGGCCCTCGGACTGGCCGAGGTGGTCTCCAACCAGGCCGGCGGCATCACCCTGGACACCCTCTTCGTGGACGAAGGATTCGGCTCCCTCGACGCCGAAACGCTCGAGACGGCCATGAGCACCCTCGACAGCCTGCGGGCCGGCGGGCGCACGATCGGCCTGATCAGCCACGTCGAGTCGATGAAGGAGCAGATCCCGGCGAAGCTGCAGATCCGGGTGACACCCCAGGGCTACAGCGAGATCGACAGGACCTCCGTGGCTCTGTCATAGCTCCTCCATAGCTTCGACGGCTTGTCTGATTCCAGACGCGAACGGTTCCCGGTCGCCCCAGGAAAGGACACAGTCATGAGCGAGCCCGGCACGGCACCCGAGAGCCACGCGGCACCCGAGACCCACGCGGCACCCGGGACCCACCACCGTCCGCGGTGGCGCACCGGCGACATCGTCGCCATGGGCCTGGCGGCGGCGCTCGTGGTGGGCGCCACGGGAACCGGCCTGTACTCGGCCGCCCGCGCGATCGAGCGCACCGCGGCCGCAGCCGAGACGACCACCCGGTCGGAGACCACCGCCACCACCCAGGACCCCACCGCCCAGGGCTACGGCGCCCCGTCGGGACGCTCCGGCGGGGGAGGATCCGCCACTCTCGACACCACCACGGCCACGGCCGCGCAGTCCGTGGGCGTCGTCGTCATCGACACGGTGCTGGGCTACGAGAGCTCCGAGGCCGCCGGCACGGGGCTCATCCTCACCTCCGACGGCCGCATCCTCACCAACAACCACGTCGTGGAGGGCGCCACCAGCATCACGGTCACCGTGGTGTCCACCGGCACCGAATACACCGCGGAGGTGGTCGGCACCGACGCCACCGAAGACATCGCCGTGCTCGAACTCGTCGGCGCGAGCGGCCTCGCCACGGCCGACCTCGACACCGCCGGCGAGGTCGCCGTCGGCGACGCGGTCACGGGAGTGGGCAACGCCGGCGGCACCGGATCCCTCACGGCCGCCGCGGGAACCGTGCTCAGCCTCGAACAGTCCATCACCGCACAGGACTCCGACGGCACCAATGCCGAAGACCTCACCGGCCTCATCGAGGTGGATGCCGACATCGAGTCGGGCGAATCCGGCGGGCCGCTCTACGACGCCGACGGCGAGGTGGTCGGCATCGACACCGCCGCCTCCTCGGGCAGCACCACCATCACCGGCTACGCCATCCCGATCGAGGACGCTCTCGAGATCGTTGACGCCATCGACGCCGCTGTGGCCAGCGGGGTCAACACCGACACCATCACCGTCGGCTACCCCGCCTTCCTCGGCATCGGCCTGAGCTCGGCCAGTTCAACCAGGACCACCATCACCGGTGCGGGCGTCGCCGGCGTCATCGCCGACACCCCGGCCGCCACGATCGGCCTCGCCGCCGGCGACACCATCACGGCCGTCGACGGGACCGCCGTCGCCTCGGCCGCGGCGCTGTCCGAGCTGCTCGCCGCCCACAGCCCGGGCGACACCGTGACCATCGATTGGGTGGATGCCTCGGGCGCCACGCACAGCGCCGCCGCCACGCTCATCGCCGGCCCGGCGGCCTGACCCAGATCGCGGCACACTGGGTTCATGACCAGCCCACACACAGAACCCGCAGCCCAGCCCACAGCCCGACCAGCCAGCGCCGGCTGGACCACCCTCGTCTTCGTCTACCTGGCGCTGGCCGTCGTCGGGTTGATCGGCACCTGGACTTGGAACATCCAGGCGATCGCCGAGGCCAGCGACTTCATCGGCGACTGGACCATGAGCGGACCGGCCGTCTCGTCACTCACGACCGATCTGCTCGTCACGGCGATCGCCGGAAGCATCCTGATCATCGTCGAGGCCCGCCGCCTGGGCATGCGGGCCGGCTGGGCCTACGTCCTGCTCGGCCTGGTGACGGCCTTCGCCTTCGCCTTCCCGCTGTTCCTCGCGCTGAGGGAGCGCCGGCTGGTGCTCAGCCGGTAGCCCTCAGCTCACATCTCCCGCAGCGAACCCGGCGTCGTCGCCCGCGAAACGCTCGCGGAGGGCGAGGAAATGGGTCACCGTGAGCCCGTTGCGCAACAGGTACGGCTCTACGCCGCCGAGTGCGGCGACATCGGCCAGGGCCTGGCGGAGAGCAGCCGGATGCGGTTCGGCGGTGAGCGCCGCCGCCACGGCCTCGTCTTCGGGTACGCCGGCGGCCAGGAAGGCCAGGGCGAGCACCAGCCCGGTGTGGTGCTCGGCACCGGGGCCGTGCACCACGAGCGGCCCGTCGCCGGCGGCTATCACCGCGACGGCTCCGGCGAGCAGGTGGCCGTCGTGGGCGATGAGATCGGCGTATGCGCCGCCGGCGCCGATGCGGCCGGAGTCTGTGACTGGACTGGTCATGGTGCCCTCCCGAAGTTCACGAACGTGCGAATCGGGACAGTCTGCCCCATCGGGGTGAACGGGAGGTGAAGACCGACCGGATCAGGCCAGGTCGGGGGCCAACCGGGTGCGCTCAGCTCGCCCCAGCCGGCTCAGGCCGATCGCGCCGGCCGAGATGCCGATGATGACGGCGGCGATCACCAGGATGTAGAGCAGCACCGACGGCCAGCCGCCGGGTTCGCCGGGGTTGAGGAACGGGTAGGTCCACCAGTCGGTGAACGTGCCGCGCAGCAGCGCGTAGGCCAGCCAGGTGAGCGGGTAGATGAGCGCGAACCAGATGCGCTTCCAGGCCAGGGCCGGGCGCCCGGGAGCCAACAGCCAGTCCAGCAGGATCAGGGCGGGCGCCCAGACGTGCAGCACCTCGTTGGGCCAGCTGATGCCCACGTAGCTGCCGTCCGCCGGCAGGTTGCGCAGCAAAAGGTTGTAGACGACGCCGGTGATCACGGCGTAGCTGAGCGTGGACATCCGCACCCGGGCCAGCAGCTCGGGCTCGGCGGCCAGGCGGAGGGCGAGGACGCCGCCGACCGCGAGGACGACCACGTTCATCAGGCTGGACTGGATGGTGAAGTAGCCGAAGTAGGCGGCCGGGTCGAAGGCGTCGTGCAGGAGCTCGTCGCTGATCTGGGTGACGATCGCCGCCAGCACCACCAGGGCCAGGAGGATCCGCAGGACTCCCACGGTGCGTCGTACGGGGGTGGGACGGTCCGTCTGGCGGGAGGTCAGGCTGTCGATCGGGGCCTCGGCGGGTGCTGCAGAACTCATCTGTTCAGGTTAGGGCACCGCCCCCTCACCCGCCCGGTTGGACAGGCTGGAGCGGACGGGGCTAGAACGGGAACAGCAGCCGGTGCAGGAACTGGCGGGTGCGTTCGTGCTGCGGGTGGCGCAGCATCTGGCGGGGGTCGCCGTGCTCGACGATGGTGCCGCCGTCGACGAAGGCGACCTCGCTGGCCACCTCCCGGGCGAATTCGAGTTCGTGGGTCACGATGACCATGGTCCAGCCCTCGGCGGCCAGCTCCTTGATCAGTCGCAGCACGTCGCCCACGAGCTCGGGGTCCAGGGCGCTGGTGGGTTCGTCGAAGAGCAGCAGGGCGGGGCGCAGCGCCAGGGCGCGCACGATGCCGACCCGCTGCTGCTGGCCACCGGAGAGCTCGAACGGGTAGCTGTCCTTCTTGTCGATCAGGCCGACCCGGGTGAGTAGCTGGAGGGCTTCGGCCTCGACCTCCGCGCGCGGGCGCCGCTGCACGATGACGGGACCCTCCATCACGTTCTCCAGCACGGTCTTGTGCGGGAACAGGTTGTAGTGCTGGAAGACCATGGCCGACTGGTCGCGCAGGGCGCCGAGGGCCTTCCGGGGCACGGGCTTGCCCGCTGCGGTCGCCGCGTCGAAGTCGATGGCCGTGGCCGCCGCATCCGCCCCGGCGATCTCGATGCGGCCGCCGTCGGCGACCTCGAGCCCGTTCAGGCACCGCAGCACGGTGGTCTTGCCCGACCCGGACGGCCCGATCAGGGCGAGCACCTGGCCCCTGGCCACCGTGAGGTCGATCGAGGTGAGCACCCGGTTGGCGCCGAAGCTCTTCTGCAGGCCGCGGACGGTCAGGAGATTCTGGTCAGTGGGCGACATAGCGGTCCAATCGCTTTTCGAGCACGCCCTGGCCGCTGGAGAGCACCAGGCAGATCACCCAGTAGAGCAGCGCGGCCTCCAGGTACAGGGCCATGAACTGCTGGCTGAACGCTGCCACCTGCTGCGCCTCACGGAACAGCTCGGTGACGAGGATCAGGGAGGCCAGGGAGGTGTCCTTGACGAGGCTGATGAAGGTGTTCGACAGGGGCGGCACCGACACCCGGGCGGCCTGCGGCAGGATGATCCGGGTGAGGGCGCGCTGGTGCGACATGCCGATCATGTACGCCGCTTCCCACTGCCCCTTGGGCACCGAGAGGATCGCGGCGCGGATGACCTCGGCCGCGTAGCCGCCCACGTTGATGGAGAAAGCCACGATGGCGCTGGGCCACGGGTCGATCACGATGCCGAGCGACGGCAAGCCGTAGAAGATCACGAACAGCTGCACGAGCAGCGGTGTGCCGCGCACCACCGAGATGTAAACGCGCGCGATCGAGGAGAGCCAGCGCCGCCGCGACAGGCGCATCAGCGCGAGCCCGAGGGCGAGCACCAGCCCGATCGCGAACGACGACAGCGCCAGCGGGATGGTTCCCGTGATGGCACCGTGGAGCAACGGCCACAGCGAATCGAGCATCAACTGCCAGGTGGACTGGCTCACTTCGAGACGTCGGCCCCGAAGTAGGTGTCCGAGATCGTGGCCAGGGTGCCGTCGGCGCTCAGGGTGGCGAGAGCATCCGTCACGGCGTCGGCCAGGGCCGTGCCTCCCTGGGCGAAGGCGAAGGCGCTCTCCGACCGGTCGGTGGTCTCGGCGGCGATCTTCAGACCGGAAGCGCCGGTCTGCTTCTTGTAGTCGAGGTAGGTGAGCTTGTCGTTCACGGTGGCGTCCACACGGCCCTGCTCGACGAGGGCGACCGACTGGGCCCAGCCCTCCACGGACTGCACGGTGGCGCCGCTCTCGGTGGCCAGGGTGTACCAGTTGCTGGTGAGCGACTGGGCCGTGGTCTTTCCGCTCAGGCTGTCGAAGGAGGTGATCGAGGTGTTGTCGGACGGCACGACGATGACGCCGGTGGAGTAGGTGTACGGGGCGGAGAAGGCGTAGGCCGCCTCGCGCTCGGGGGTGATCGAGACCTGGTTGGCGATGGTGTCGAACCGGCCGGCCTCGAGGCCGGCGAAGATGGCGTCCCATTGGGTCTCTTCGAACTTCGCTGTGACGCCCAGCTGGTCGGCGACGGCCGTGGCCACCTCGACGTCGTAGCCGGTGAGGTCGCCGGAGCCGTCGGCGTGGTACGAGAACGGCCGGTAGGTGCCCTCGGTGCCGATCGTCAGCGTGCCGGACTCGAGAACCGAGCTCAGCGAGTCGTCCGTGCCTGTCGTGGAGCCGGCGGACGCGCCGGAGTCACCCGCGGAGGCGCTGCAGCCGGCCAGGGCCACCGCTGCGGCGAGGGTGAGGACGGTGGCGGAGACGAGGTGACGCTTCATGTGAATGTTCATCCAATTGCTGATCAGGGGAGCTGGTGGCGGTGTTCGAAGGTGCAGCTTCGTCGTGGGAAGGCACACCCCGAGGTTAACAAGTCCGGCGGCCCCGGTGATATTCCGAGTCGCCGCATGACGGCGGTGGCCCCCGTTCGGGCGCAGCCGGGCACCTGTCGGGAGACCGATTTTCGGCATATGCTGCCGCGGTCGCACTCAACCCGAAGGAGTACGCGTGAAACTGTCGATTCAACAACACGATCGTTCCTCTGCTGTGCTGCTCGGCATGGCCTGCGGCGACGCCCTGGGCGCCGGGTACGACTTCGCCGGGCCGATGCCACCCAGCGCAGCGGTGGGAATGCGCGGCGGCGGAGGCGCGCACTGGGCGCGTGGGGAGTGGACCGACTACACGGCTCTGGCCGTTCCCGTGGCCCGGGCCGCGGCCGACGGTCTCGACCTGCGCGACGAGTCCACCCTCGACCTCATCGTGGCCGAGTGGCTGGACTGGTCCACCACGGCGCCGTTCGCGGGCCTGCAGCTGGCGGCGGCGCTGTCCGGGCGCTCCACGAGCGAGTCTGCGGCGGAGGGGGTGCGCCGGGCCGCCAGGGAACAGCATGACCGCATCGGCCGCAGCGCCGGGAACGGGTGCCTGCTGCGCACCGCCCCGGTGGCTCTGGCCTACCTGCACGACGCCGATGCCCTCGCCGACGCCGCCCGCGGGCTGAGCGAACTCACTCACTGTGAGACGGACGCGGGGGACGCCTGCGTACTCTGGGGCCTCGCGATCCGCCACGCCGTGCTGGAGGGCGAGCTGGACCTGCGCGTGGGCCTCGGCACGCTGTCGCCGGGCCGGCGGGAGCTCTGGTCGGCTCGGATCGGGCACGCGGAACGCCGCGAGCCGCGCGACTTCACCCGCAACGGCTGGGTGGTGCAGGCACTGCAGGGCGCCTGGTCGGCCATCGTGCACACCGACGCCACGGATGCCGGCCAATACCGCCGGGGTGTCGAGGCCGCGGTGCGCGGCGGCGGAAACACCGACGCCGTGGCCGGCGTCGCCGGTGCGCTGCTGGCGGCCCGGTGGGGTCTCGCGGCGGTGCCGAGCGAATGGCGCCGCCTGGTGCAGGGCTGGCCGGGGCTGCGCGGGGCCGACCTGGTGCGGCTGTCGGTGCTCGCCGCGCACGGCCACGACACCAACGACGCGGGCGAACGGGAGAGCTTTCGGCTCCACGTCGTGAGGTGAAGAACCTTACGAGCGCAATGCCAGCGTGAACGGGAGCACGGCGGGTGCTCCGGCGCGTCGTAGCAGCCGCCCGGCCACCGTGAGGGTCCACCGGCTGTCGGCGAGGTCGTCGACCAGCAGCACCGGACCGGTGGCGTCGGCGAGGCCGGCCGCGAGCTCTGCGCCCACCTCGAAGCCGCCCCACACACTGGAGAGGCGGTAGGCGCTGTTGCCGCCCGAGTCGCCCGTCGGTCCCGTCCCGACCAGGTCGAGGGAGCCCAGGAAGGGCAGCCGGCCCACCCGGCTGAGTTCGGCGGCCACCGAGGCCACAAGCTGCGGATGCGACCGTGACGGCATGGCCACCACGCCCACGGGCCGCTCGGCCCAGCCCCATTCGGCGAGGACCCGTACGCAGGCGGCCGTGAGCGCCGCCGAGGCCGGCGCATCCGGGGTGCCCGGGGCGAACACCTCGCGCAGGGTGTTGCCCCAGCCCAGGTCGGTGAGCCGGGCGAGGGAGCGACCGCCGAGGATCCGGTCGCCGGGGTCGATGCGGCCCTTGGCGCTCACGCCCAGCCGGTCGGCGCCGGTGGGCCACTGGGCGCGCGGGTCGAGCGCCACGCCCACCCGGTCGAGGGCCGACCCGGCCGTGCTCGCGGCCGAGGCCGACACGTCGGTGGGGTACCAGGGTGCGGCGCAGTTGTCGCAGCGGCCGCAGGGCACCGCGGTGTCGTCGTCGAGGGCGCGCTGCAGGAACTCCATGCGGCACCCGGTGATGCGTTCGTAGTCGAGCATGGCGTTCTGCTCGGTGAGCCGGGCCGCGCCGATGCGCTCGTAGCGGTCGCGGTCGTAGACCCACGGTTGCCCGGTGGCCACCCAGCCGCCGCTGACCCGGCGCACGGCGCCGTCCACGTCGAGCACCTTGAGCAGCAGCTCCAGCGGGGAGCGGCGCAGGTCCACCCTGGCCTCGAGGGCCGGCGTCGACAGCGGGGCGCCGCCGTGGGCGTGCAGCGCGGACAGGACGGCCTCGGCCTTGTTCTGGCTCGGCATCGACGACGTCGCGAAGTACTGCCAGATGGCCTCGTCCTCCACACCGGGCAGCAACAGCACGTCGGCGTTCTCGGTGGCGCGGCCGGCGCGGCCCACCTGCTGGTAGTAGGCGACGGGGGAGCTGGGGGCGCCCAGGTGCAGCACGAAGCCCAGGTCGGGCTTGTCGAACCCCATGCCCAGGGCGCTCGTGGCCACGAGGGCCTTCACCTGGTTGGCCTTGAGCAGCCCCTCGGATTCCTCGCGTTCGGTGGTGTCGGTCTGGCCGGTGTAGGCCCGCACGGCGTGCCCGGCCTCCCGCAGCAGCCGGGCGGTGTCTTCGGCGGCGGAGACCGTGAGGGTGTAGATGATGCCGCTGCCGGGCAGCTCGGCCAGGTGGCTGAGCAGCCAGGCCAGCCGGGCCCGGGAGTCGGGCAGCCGCAGCACGCCCAGCCGCAGCGACGCGCGGGCGAGCGGGCCGCGGATGGTGACGACACCGTCGGTCGAGCCTGCGACCCCCATTGCAACCTGCTCCGCCACATCCGTCACCACCCGGCTGTTGGCCGTGGCCGTGGTCGCGAGCACCGGCACCCCGGCCGGCATGGCCGCGATCAGGTCGCGCAGCCGCCGGTAGTCGGGCCGGAAGTCGTGCCCCCAGTCGGAGATGCAGTGCGCCTCGTCGACCACGAGCAGGCCGGCCCGCTCGAGAAGGGCGGGCAGCTGCTCGTCGCGGAAGGACGGGTTGTTCAGCCTCTCGGGGGAGACCAGCAGTACGTCGACCTCGTCGGCGCGAAGAGCTGCGAGCACGTCGGTCCACTCGTGCGCGTTGGCGGAGTTGATCGACACGGCGCGCACGCCGGCCCGGGCGGCCGCGGCCACCTGGTCGCGCATGAGCGCCAACAGCGGTGACACCAGGATGGTGGGGCCGGCGCCCTGACGGCGGAGCAGCAGGGTGGCCACGAAGTAGACCGCCGATTTGCCCCACCCGGTGCGCTGCACCACGAGGGCGCGGCGGCGGCGGTCGACGAGAGTCTCGATGGCCTCGTACTGGCCCTCGTGGAAGTCGGCGTCCGGCCGGCCGACGAGGGTGCGCAGGATGTCGAGCGCTGCCTCGCGTGTGTCGGTCACAGCGCGTCGAGCCGCGCGGCCACGTCGGCCGGGAAGCCACCGGAGGAGACAGGGCTCCACCTGGTGGGGGTGATGCGGATGAGCGATTTGTTCTGCAGGGTCATGGCCGCCCGGTATTCGTCCCAGTTCGGGTGCTCGCCGGCGATGCAGCGGAAGTAGTCGACCAGGCCGTCGCCGGCTTCCGGCATGTGCAGGATCTCGGCCGTGCCGTCCACCTGTATCCACGCGCCGTCCCACTCGTCGGAGAGCACCAGCACCGAGGTCTGCGGGTCGCGTTCGGCGTTGCGGGTCTTGGCCCGCGACGGATACGAGGAGATCACGATGCGGCCCTCGTCGTCGACGCCGCCGGAGACCGGCGACATCTGCGGCCGGCCGTCACCCCGGGTGGTGGCCAGGAGCATCCGGTGCCGGGGTCGCACGAAGGCGAGCATCTCGGACAGGGGGACGGTGGTGGAGGTCGCGATGTTTCTGGCCATGCCCTCAGGCTAACGGTGGCCGCTGACAGCGCCGTCTGGTCCGCTGAGCAGGAAGTCGTGGGTCTGGCCCGGGTAGAGCTGCGCCTCCCGGCCCTCGACCCGCACCCGGATCGGCCGGGCCCCACCGCTGGGCAGCTGCAACCGCAGGTTGCCCGGAGTCACCTCCAGGCGGATCGGCTGCTCCCGATAGTTGATGCTGAAGGCGATCTTGTCCAGCTGGGTGGGCAGCACCGGGTGTAACCAGAGCATGTCGTCCCGGATCTCCAGGCCTGTGTAACAGCGCACGACCATGTCGACGGAGCCGGCCATGGCGCCCAGGTGGATGCCCTCGTGGGTGGTGCCGCCCTGGATATCGCCGATGTCGCTGTCCAGCGCCGCACAGAGCGAGGTCCAGGACCGTTCCCGGTCGGCGCGGGCATCGACCCAGGAGTGCACGACGTTGCTCAGCGTCGACCCGTGCGTGGACCGCTGGCGGTAGAAGTCCACGGTGCGCCGGATCAGTTCGGCCGAGAGCGAGTAGCCGAGCTCCTCGATCAGCTCCCGCAGCTCCTCGGCCGAGAACAGGTAGAGCAGCATGAGCACATCGGCCTGCTTGGCGACCCGGTAGTTATTGGTGCTGTCACCCTCTGCGTTGAGGATCAGGTCGAGCCGCCCGAGCGACCCGTCATGGGCGCCGTACTGGGCCCGGTAGCGTTCCCAGTCCAGTTCGGGGAGCCCCTCGTAGCCCTCGAACTGGCTGATCACCCCGTCGGCGTGGAAAGGCACCCGCAGCCGGCGGCCGATGGTCTCCCAGGTGTCCACCTCGTCCGGGCGCAGCCGCAGCCGGTTCCAGAGCGGCCGGCAGGAGCGGCCCTCGAGCAGGGCGACGGTGTCCACGGCCCGGCGCAACACCCACGCGGCGAAGATGTTCGTGTACGCGTTGTTCCGCAGGCCCTCGCCGGGGTGTCCGGGCAGTCCGTCGTGGAACTCGTCGGGTCCCATCGTGCCGCCGATGTCGTAGCGGTCGTCGGTCTCGTCGTACTCGGTGAGACTCGCGAAGAACCGGGCGATCTCCAGCAGCAGCTCTGCACCCTGCTCGATGAGGTAGTCCACGTCCCCTGTGGCCTGGTAGTACCCCCAGACGCTGTAGGCCAGTGCAAGGCCCACGTGGTGCTGCAGGCCGGAATGATCGGGCATCCACCGGTTGGTGCGCGGGTTGAACAGTTCGGTGGGGGTCACGTCGCGCCCGTCGATGCCGCTCTGCCAGGGGAAGCGGGCACCCTCGTGCCCGGCCGCGCGGGCGGCGGCCCTGGCCTCGCCGAGCCGCCGGTACCGGTAGCCCAGCAGCGCCCGGCTGAGGTCGGGCCGGCGCAGGGTGAGCACGGGGTAGACGAACACCTCGTCCCAGAAGACGTGCCCGCGGTAGCCCTCGCCGTGCAGGCCCCTGGCGGGCACACCGGCGTCGAGATCGGCATCCACCGCGGCCACGGTCTGCAACACGTGGAAGGTGTTCAGGTTGAGCGCGAGCGACTGATGTGCCCCGCTGTGCAGGTGCACCGCGAACTCGTCCCAGAGGATCTGCCACTCGCGCTCGTGCGCGGCCAGCAGGGTGGCCGGTTCGTCGACGCGCGCCAGCCAGGTGGCGACGGCCGTCGGCGCCGAGACCACGGCCCGGTCCCTGGAGGTGCTGACCACCACGATCTTCTCGACCCGCAGGGGAACCCCGCGCTCGAGGGCGAGGTCGAACTCGTGCGCGACCCAACGGCTGGAGTCGGTGAGGAACCGGCGGGCGGGCTCCAGGCGCACCTGGGCCGCGCCGGTGCCGGCGTAGGCCCGGGTGCGGGCGGCCATGGCGATGTGGATGCCCGACCGGGTCGTCTCCACCTCGAGGAGAACGGAGTCCTCGTTCAGCTCCCGGGCCGTGCGCGGCATCAGGTGCAGGTGGGCCAGCAGCCTGTCGGCGGCCACGTTGCGGTTGGCGACCCGCCCGTCGACGGCCGAGCGCACGGTGAGCGGCCCCGACCAGTCCTCCGCCGTGAAGGTGGTCTCGAGCACGGCGACGTGCGGGGAGGCCTGCGAGACGAAGCGGCGGCTCTGCACCCGGGTGACGTGGCCGCGGGTGTCCCGGTAGCGCAGCACCCGGGTGAGTAGGCCCCGGCGCAGGTCCAGCTCCTGGCGGTACTCGAGCAGTTCGGCGGTCTCCGGATGGAACCAGCCCGTGTCGGGGGCGGAGAAGTCGCCCACGCTGCTGCTGCCGGGGCCGCCGCCGGTGCGGAACCAGAGCGGGAGCCAGTTCGGCGCGTTCACCATGTGCTCGTCGTTGCGCACATGGGCGGCCCGCGCGCCCGCCGCCGCACCCTCGCCCGGGGGCTCGAACGGGGTGCGGATGCCCGGGTCGCCTGCCGCGCCGAGTGCGTCGCCGAGCACGTCGCCGACGGCCTCGCCGACGTGGACCTCGGTGCTCAGCGGGTTGTAGACCCCGGCGAGGTAGGTGCCGGGGTAGTGCACGGCGTCCGTGCGGGCCTCCGGCGCGGCACCCCTGGTTCCCCAGTAGCCGTTGCCCAGCGTGCAGAGGGCCTCGCGGTGGCCCTCTGCGGCGGGGTCGAACCCGTCGAAGCGCAGCACCCACGGGTCCGGTTCGTCCACGTCAGCCTCCTGTCACGCCCTCACGCTCCTGAGAGTTGCACCGCACGGGCACCTTGTCGAGGTGCGGCCGGCCCAGCTGCGAGAGGATGGAGGAATGACTTCGCTCTCGGCATACATCGACGACCTCGCGGGCTTCATCACGGCGTCGCCCTCGTCCTACCATGCGGCCGCCGAGGCGGCCCGCCGGCTCGACGCCGCCGGATTCGTGCGGCGCGACGAGGCCGACGACTGGTCGGAGGTGGACCAGGGCCGTGGCCCCGGCCGTGCCGGCCGGTACTACGTGGTGCGGGACGGCGCCATCGTCGCCTGGGTACAGCCCACCGGCGCGCAGCCCACCACGCCGTTCCGCATTCTCGGCGCGCACACCGACTCGCCCGGGTTCAAGCTCAAGCCCAAGCCCACCACCGGCTCCTACGGCTGGCTGCAGGCCGGCGTGGAGGTCTACGGGGGACCACTGGCCAACTCCTGGCTGGACCGGGAACTCGAACTCGCCGGCCGCCTGGTCACCACCGACGGGGTACAGCACCTCGTCCGCACCGGCCCGTTCCTGCGCATCCCGCAGCTTGCCGTGCACCTTGACCGCACCGCCAACGAGGCGCTCAGCCTCGACCGGCAGCGGCACCTCAACCCGGTCTTCGGCGTGGGCGACCTGCGCCAGGCCGACCTGATCGGGCACCTCGCCGCGCTCGCCGGGGTGGACGGCGCCGACGTCGCCGGCTACGACATCCTCACCGCCGACACCAACCCGCCGGCCCGGTTCGGGCTTGACGACGAGCTGTTCGCCGCCGGCCGGATGGACAACCTCACCTCGGTGCACGCCGGACTCACCGCCCTGCTCGAGGTCTCAGAGAACGACGAGGCCATCAGCGTGCTCGCGGCCTTCGACCACGAGGAGCTCGGGTCGCAGTCCCGCTCCGGCGCGAGCGGACCAATGCTCGAGGACATCCTCAGCCGCATCGGCGACGACCTCGGCGCGACGGTGTCCGAGCGGCTGCGCGCCTTCGCGGAGTCCTGGTGCGTCTCTGCCGACGCCGGCCACTCTGTGCATCCCAACTACCCGGAGCGGCACGACCCGGCGAACCTGCCCCTGGCCGGGCGCGGCCCGTTGCTGAAGATCAACGGCAATCAGCGTTACGCCACGGATGCGGCGGGCGCGGCCCTCTGGGCCCGCTGCAGCGCCGCCGCCGGCGTGCCGTACCAGGAGTTCGTCTCGAACAACACGGTGCCCTGCGGCTCCACCATCGGGCCGCTCACCGCCACCCGGTTGGGCATCCGCACCGTGGACGTGGGTGTGCCGCTGCTGTCGATGCACTCGGCCAGGGAGCTGGCGCACGTGAACGACCCGTTCTCGCTCTCCGCGGCGATCACGGCCTTCTTCGCCGGGGCGTAGCTCCCTAGAGCTGCCCGGTGAGCCGGCCGTGCATGGCCCGGCTGCGCTCGTCGAGGCCGTGGAAGGTGACGGTGGCGCCGTGTTGGCGGTACTTGGTCTCCACCGAGTCGAGCACAGCCACGGTCGACGCGTCCCAGATCTGCGCCTGAGCGAGGTCGACGTCGACCACCGTGGGATCGACACCGTAGGAGAACTGCTCGACGAGGTCGTTGCTGCTGCCGAAGAACAGCGGGCCGCTCACCGCGTAGCGCACCGACAGGCCGTCGCCGGCCAGAACCCGCTCCACCTTCACCACGTGCGCCACCCGCCGGGCGAAGAGCACCATGGCCAGCACCACGCCCGCCACGATGCCGATGGCCAGGTTGTGGGTGGCCACGACGACGGCGACAGTGGTGAGCATCACGACGGTCTCGGGCACGGGCATCCGCCCCAGCGTCGCCGGGCGCACGCTGTGCCAGTTGACGGTGGTGATGGCCACGATCATCATCACGGCCGCAAGGGCCACCATGGGGATCTGCTCCATGAGGCCGCTGAGCGCGGTGACCAGCAGCAGCAGGAAGACCCCGGCGACGAAGGTGGAGATGCGGGTGCGGGCCCGGCCGAGCTTCACGTTCACGACGGTCTGGCCGATCATGGCGCAGCCGGCGATGCCGCCGTAGAGTCCCGCGAGCATGTTGGCGATGCCGAGGGCCCAGGCCTCCCGGCCCTTGGCCGAGCGGGTGTCGGTGATGTCGTCGACGAGTTTGGCGGTGAGCAGGGTCTCCACCAAGCCCACGAACGCCACGCTCAGGGCGGTGGGCCAGACGATCTGCAGGGTCTCCAGGTTCAGTGGCACGAGGAGCGGCGTGATGCCGGGCAGGCCGCCGGAGACGTCGCCCTGGTCGCCCACGGTGGGCACGGCGAGGTGGGCGAGCATGGCGATCGCGGTGACGACGACGATGGCCACGAGGGGCGCGGGCACGACCTTGGTGAACCGGGGGAGGCCGAGCACGATCAGCACCGTGAGGGCGAACAGCGGGTAGACCAGCCAGGGCACGTCCACGAGATGCGGCACCTGGGCGACGAAGATCAGGATGCCCAGCGCGTTGACGAAGCCGATCATCACCGACCGGGGGATGAAGCGCATCAGCCGGGCCAGGCCCGTGACGCCGAAGAGGATCTGCACGAGTCCGGCCAGCAGCACCGCCGGCAGCAGGTACTCCACGCCGTGGTCCTTCACGAGCGGTGCGACCACGAGGGCGACGGCGCCGGCAGCGGCCGTGATCATGGCCGAGCGGCCACCGAGGAACGACATCGACACGGCCAGCACCACGGAGGCGATGAGGCTGACCTTGGGGTCGACCCCCGCGATGATCGAGAACGAGATCACCTCGGGGATGAGCGCCAGGGTGGTCACGACGCCGGCGAGCACTTCGACGCTGAGTGCCTTCGGGCTGCGCAGCGTGGCACGCACGGTGGGCGGGGTGGGGATGGACGCGGCGGCGGCGCTGGTGGCAGCGGTGGTGGCAGCGGTGGGGCGTTGGGGCACTGTGCAACTGTAATCGGCGGGACGGGATGCGCAGAGTCACCGATCCCAGGTATAGACAGTTGCACTATCGGATAGTTACACTATCCGTATGAGAATGGCTGAGCTGAGCGCCACGAGCGGGATTCCCGTGGCGACCATCAAGTACTACCTCCGCGAGGGGCTGCTGCCGGCGGGGGAGAGAAGCGGTCCGAACCAGTCGCTGTACGGGCCCGAGCACCTGCGCCGCCTGCGCGTGATCCGGGGGCTGCTGGAGGTGGGCGGCCTCAGTGTCGCCGCCGCCCACCAGGTGATCGATGCCATCGACTCCGACCTGGGCCTCGCGCACACCTTCGACATCGCCCAGCGCACGGTGTCGCCGCTGATCGACCCGGCCACCCTCTCGGCCGACGCCGTGGCCCACGTCGACGAGGTGCTGAGCGGATGGCACGTGTCACCGGAGAACCCCGGCCGTCTGGCCGCGGCCCGGGTGCTGCAGACCTTCGCCGAGCTCGGCCAGCCCGACCTCAGCGGCTGGGTGCCCGGCTATGCGGCCGCGGCGCTCGCCGTGGCCGAGGCCGACCTCGACGAGATCGACGTCCGGGACGACCGTGAGTCGAAGACCGAGATGGTGGTCATCGGCACCGTGCTCGGCGACGCCCTCTTCGCCGGGCTGCGCCGGGCCGCCCAGGAGCACGTCACCTCGACGCGATACGCGCCAGGCCCGCGATGAGCACCGCTATGACCCCCGCGCCCCCGGCTGTCCGCTGGCATCGCCCACTGCTCTGGCTGGCGGTGGCCATGGCCGGCCTCGCTGTCGTCGCTCTCCTCGGCCTCCTCATCGATCCACGCACCGTCACGGGCGCGCCGCTGTGGGCCAAGCCACTCGAGTTCGCGCTCTCGGTGGGCATCTACGCGGTGACCCTGTCCTGGCTGATCGGACTGCTGCCCGGCGGGGTGGCCGGCCACCGCCGGCTATCCGCCCATCGAGTGGCCTGGTGGGCCGGCACCGTCGCGGCGGTCTTCCTGGTCGTGGAGATGGTCATCATCGTCGGGGCGGCCGCGGCCGGCGTCACCAGCCACTTCAACGTGTCCGACGGCTTTCACGCCGCCCTCTGGGCGATCATGGCCGTGTCGATCGTGATCGTGTGGCTGGCCGCGGTTCCCATCGCCATCGTGCTGCTCCGCACCGCGCTGGGCGATCCGGCGCGCGCCCTCGCCATCCGCTCCGGCCTGCTCATCGCCCTCCTGGGCATGGGCCTGGCGTTCCTGATGACCGGGCCCACCGCGGCCCAGCTCGACGACTACCAGGGCATCGTGGGCGCGCACACCGTGGGGGTCGCCGACGGCGGGCCGGGCCTGCCCCTGCTCGGCTGGAGCACCGTTGCCGGCGACCTGCGGATCCCGCACTTCGTGGGCATGCACGCCCTGCAGGTGCTGCCGCTGGCGGCCCTGCTGCTGGAAGCCCTGGGCAGACGGATCACCCTGCTGGCGCATCCGCTCGCCCGCCGCGGTGTGCTGCGCGTACTGGTGGGTCTCTACCTGGGGGTGCTGGCCCTGGTGACCGGGCAGGCCCTCGCCGGTGAGTCGATCGTGCGGCCGAGCGCGCTGGTCGTGTCTCTCGGGGCCGCCCTGGTGGTCGCCGCGGCCCTCGCCATAGCCGTCACGCTCCGGCCGAACCTGCAATCGAGCCGGCGGACTCCAGTCGGCTGATCCGGGCTCGGGCGGCGTCTTCGGAGGTCGACGAGGCGCCGAGAAGCACGCGCACCAGGCCGAGCACGGCGCCCGTGGCCCACACGACCGGGAACGGGCTGCGGCGCAGGCCCAGCATCCGCCGGTACTCCACCGGTATCGAGGCCACGGCGCCGGCGAACATGATGCGGTAGAACGGCAGCATCCCACGTCGGAGCGGCGGCTTGCGGATGAATCGCACGGCCTCGGCGACACGGTCGCCGCCCATCAGCACACCGGCGTCGGAAAAGGCCTTCAGCTGCGCGGCCAGCTCGGCGTCGGAGCGGGGCGCGCCCTGCACCCCCACGAGCTCGCCGGCCGTGGCCCACTCCCGCACGTAGGCGTCGGCGCCGCCGGGGATCGGGCCGCCCCAGAGCCGGTGGCTGGCCAGGAAGGCGTCGGTGAAGACCACGTGCACCCAGGACAGCAGCTCGGGGTCTCCGGCCGAGTACTCCCGTTCGACGCCGCTGGCGTCGACGTAACGGCCCGCGACCCTGGCGTGGAACTTCCCCACCCGCCCCGACTCCTGCTCGGCCTGGTCGGTGGCGGCGAAAGTCACGGTGACCAGCCACTGGATGGTGCCGCTGAGCCGGCCGAGCGGGTCCTCCCGGTAACGCGACCAGTCATGCACACCCGCCATGGCACCAGGGTGCAGGGTCTGCATGAGCAGTGCGCGGATGCCGGCGACCATGGTGGCCATGCCGCCGTGCACGGCCCAGGAGGCCGACCCCGGTCCGAAGAAGCCGGCGTCGTCGCCCTTCTCCATCGTGCCCACCCAGGCCGGCCGGCCCTCGTCATTGCCCGAGAGGGTGACCAGCAGGTGCGACCGCCAACTGTTCACGAAGCCCCGGGCCACCCTGCTCTGTGCAAAACGGCTCATTCTCCGAACCCTAATCGACGCATCCGGGCGGATGGCTGGGGATGCGCCCCCAAATTCGGTCTGGCTAGACTCCGCTCATGAGAATCGAGAACATCGAGCTGCGCCGCGTGAGTCTGCCGCTGGTACGGCCGTTCCGCACCTCGTTCGGCACCATCACCGAACGCGAGATCACCCTGGTGCACGTGTCGACGGCCGATGCGGAGGGCTGGGCCGAGTGCGCAGCCGAGGTGCGGCCGCTCTACAGCTCCGAGTTCATCGACGCGAGCGACGTGGTCATTCGCGACCACCTGATACCCCGGCTGCAGGCCGCGGGCGACGCTCTCACGGCCGAGTTCGTCGGCCGCACCCTCGCCCCGGTGAAGGGCCACCAGATGTCCAAGGCCGTGCTCGAGGCGGCGATCCTGGATGCGGAACTGCGCACGGCCGGGCAGTCCTTCGGCGGCTACCTCGGCGCCGTGCACGACACGGTGCCTGCCGGCGTCTCGGTGGGCATCATGGACTCGCTCGATGAGCTGCTGGAGGCAGTGACCGGCTACCTCGCGCAGGGCTACCTGCGCATCAAGCTCAAGATCGAACCGGGCTGGGACCTCGCCCCCGTGCGCGCCGTGCGCGAGAGGTTCGGCCCCGAGCTGCTGCTGCAGGTGGACGCCAACACCGCGTACAGCCTCGCGGATGCCCGGCACCTCGCCAGGCTCGACCCGTTCGACCTGCTCCTGATCGAGCAGCCCCTGGGCGAACGCGACCTGCTCGGCCACGCGGCCCTGGCCCGGATCATCCAGACCCCGGTGTGCCTGGACGAATCGATCGAGTCGGCGGCAGATGCAGCGGCGGCCATCAGCCTCGGCGCCTGCAGCATCATCAACGTCAAGCCCTCGCGGGTGGGCGGCTACCTCGAGGCCCGGCGCATCCACGACGTCGCGGCCGCGCACGGCGTGCCGGTCTGGTGCGGCGGGATGCTCGAGACGGGCATCGGCCGCGCCGCGAATGTGGCCCTGGCGGGACTGCCGAACTTCGTGCTGCCGGGCGACACCTCGGCATCCGACCGGTACTACGCCCAGGACCTCACGGCCCCGTTCGTGCTCGAGGACGGCCACCTGCGGGTGCCGACCGGGCCGGGCACCGGGGTCGAGGTGCTGCCCGACGTTCTGGCGGCGGTGACCCGGTCGCGGCAGGACATCCGCTTCTGAACGGCCCTACGCTGGGCTGATGCCGTCCTATCGCGTGACCATGACCATCGGGGCCCTGCAGCCGGGGGTGCGACCGGATGCCGTGCTGCCCGCGGCCGCCGCGGCCGCCGCGGAACTCACGACAGTTGAGGCCTCCGATTTGGCCGTGGTGGCCGGCTCGGCCCGCGTCACCGTGCGGTTCACCGCCGACGACGGCGACCTGGCGTTGGCTATCGGGGAGCACGTCGTGGCGACGACCCGGCAGGTGGCCGTCCCGGCGACCTGGCTGGTCACCGAACGGGTGAAGGGGCGCTGGTTGCCGGTGCGCTGACACCTGCGGTGGCGGCCAGCGCGCTCGCCCGCTCCCGGTCCTCGCCGCGGCGCTGCTCCGGGCGGGCCGGCGCGATGATGGTGCCCCGGCGGCCGTCGACCACGAGCGGGTCGGCCGCGCCGAGCACCTGGCTGCGCGCCACACCGTGCCGGTGCCAGAGCGAGGCCGTCCACGCGCTCAGCAGGGCGTCGATGAGATCCTCGCGGTGCTTGTACGCCGCGTCCGTCAGCGGCGTCGGCTCGGTCACCAACCGGTCGGCGGCCTCGTGCGTGCTCAGGTCCAGCGGGGGAGTGGCGGTGCCGAGCCGCCACATCCGTTCGATGAGGTCGTCGCACACGACGGCCCTGGCGGCTCGGCGTTCGACGATCGGCAAGGACGACCCCATCCGCTTGTACCGCGGCCGCACGGCGTCGTAGCCGAACTCCGCGGCGCCCACCAGGGTCGTGTACGGATAGCACTCGAAGAAACTCGACGTGTGCGCGGCGACCGGGTCGAGCCCGTCGGTGTAGGTCCAGCCGAGCTGTTCGAGCCGGCCGCGCAGGGTGACGCCGCCCAGTCGCGGCAGCGCCTGGTTCGAGGCGTTGGCCGACACCTTCCAGCGGCCGTACCGGGAGCCGGTCTCCTTCTCGCAGTCCCGCATGCCGGTCGGGTTGTTCACCACCAACGGAGCGTCCACCGCCAGCACCGACCCGGGTTCGGCCACGGACTGCACCCAGTGAACGACCTCGTCGATACCGCGCGCCCACCCCGCGTCGAGCACCCGGCCCGTCTCGTCGATGCAGGCCAGCCCGCTCTCGTTCGCCGGTTTCGTCGCCGTGCCTTCCGCCCAAGCCAGATCCACCCCGAGGAATCGCGTCATGGCTCATAGATAGCATGCGGCGATGACCACGGGAAGAGCAGGCGTAGGCTCTTCAGGTTGCCCACAGGACAGCATCACCAGCGAACACGGGAGAATTGGCAATGAGCAAGACGACGAAACCGTCTGGAAACGGGCCGTCAACAGGTAATCAGTCCGGGGTTGCCCCCGGCACGAACCGGAAGGTCATCGCGCTGGCCATCGCCGGCGCGTTCGGCGGCTTCCTCTTCGGATTCGATTCCTCCGTGATCAACGGCGCGGTCGAAGCCATCAAGGGCCAGTTCGGCCTCACCGAGGCCATCACCGGTTTCGCCGTGGCCAGCGCCCTGCTCGGCGCCGCGACCGGCGCCTTCCTCGGCGGACGCCTGGCCGACAGGTTCGGGCGCATCCCCGTGATGCTCGTGGGCGCGATCGTCTTCTTCGCCAGCTCGGTGGGCTCCGGGCTCGCCTTCGGCGTCGTCGACCTCATCGTCTGGCGGGTGCTCGGCGGTGTCGGCATCGGGCTGGCCTCTGTGGTCGCCCCGGCCTACATCGCCGAGATCTCGCCCCGGCAGATGCGCGGCCGCCTCGGCTCGCTGCAGCAGCTGGCGATCACCATCGGCATCTTCGCCGCCCTGCTCTCCGACGCCGTGTTCGCCACGACGGCCGGCGGGGCGAGCGAGATGTTCTGGTGGGGTCTGGAGGCGTGGCGCTGGATGTTCCTGGTCAGCGCCATCCCAGCGCTCATCTACGGCGTGATCGCGCTCCTGCTGCCGGAGTCGCCGCGTTACCTGGTGCTGCACGACAAGGAGCCGAAGGCTCGCGAGGTGCTCGCCAAGGTCTGGCCGAACGGCGACGTGGACCGGGAGATCCGCGACATGAAGAAGTCGATCGACGAGGACCTCAAGGCCAAGCGCACCGGCACGCTGCGCGGACCGGTCTTCGGCCTCAAGCCCATCGTCTGGATCGGCATCACCCTGTCGGTGTTCCAGCAGTTCGTGGGCATCAACGTGATCTTCTACTACTCCACCACCCTGTGGAGTGCCGTGGGCTTCGAGGAGTCCAGCTCGCTGGCCATCTCGGTGGCCACCTCGGTCACGAACATCCTGGTCACCCTGGTGGCCATCGCCCTGGTCGACCGGATCGGCCGCCGGCCCATCCTGCTCACCGGCTCCATCGGCATGACCGTGTCACTGGCCACCATGGCCATCGCGTTCAGCCAGTCGGTCATGACAGACGGCGAACTCGCCCTGCCCGGCGCCTGGGGCCCGATCGCCCTCGTCGCCGCGAACGTGTTCGTGATCTCCTTCGGCGCCTCCTGGGGCCCCGTCGTCTGGGTGCTGCTGGGCGAGATCTTCCCCAACACCATCCGTGCCAAGGCGCTCGGCCTGGCCGCTGCCGCACAGTGGATCGCGAACTTCCTGATCACGGTCACGTTCCCGCCCATGGCGGCGCTGTCCCTGCCGCTCACCTACGGCATGTACGCACTCTTTGCCGGTCTGTCGTTCCTCTTCGTGCTCACCAAGGTTCCCGAGACCAACGGCATGTCGCTCGACGAGGCCAACACCCTGCTGCCGCACAAGAACGCGGCCAAGAAGAAGGCGAAGCTGCGGCGCTAGTCAGATCAGGTCGCGGAGCAGCTCCGCGGGGCTGACGCCGCGGGTGCTCGCCCGGCGCGTGAGTCGGGCGAGCTCCTCGGCGCTCAGCGCCACCTGCACCGAGTGCGGCCGGTCGACCTCCAGGTCGAACAGGCCCAGATCGGCGGATGCGCGGGGCGCGGTGCTCGTCACGGGCGCGGCCTTCGTCGGCGCGGCCGTGACCGGGGCGGCCTTCGGTGCCGGCCCGCCGGCCACGAAGCCGGGCCCGGTGGGGATCGCGGAGCCCCGCTGGTACGCCTCCGACACCGCCCGGGCGCGGGAGTCCGCGGCCTCGTTGAGCGGGTGGTTGGCGTGGCCCTTGACCCATTCGAACCGGTACCGGCGGCCCACGAGGGCCTCGTCGATCTCCTGCAGCAGCTCGAGGTTCATCACGGCCTTGCCGTCGGCCTTGCGCCAGCCCTTGGCCTTCCAGCCGCGCATCCACTTGGTCACCGAGTTGATCACGTACTGGCTGTCGCAGAGCACGAGCAGGTCGTCGTCGACGTGTGCGGTGGCGCGGAACAGTTCGAGGACGGCCTTGAGCTCGCCCTGGTTGTTCGTGGCGTGCTTCCAACCGCCGGCAGCCCAGTTGTTGTCGTCGATGTACCAGGCCCACCCGGCCGGTCCGGGGTTTCCGAGGGCGGATCCGTCTGCGGCGGCGGTGATAGTCATGGATCCAGTCTGTCAGGCCGCGGCTGCTCTCACTCCCGCTCGGCGGCCGTCACCTGGGCCAACGCCCGGGCGACGGCGTCGACGGAGACGGCCACGTCGGCGGCATCCGTCGTCCAATTGCTCACCGAGATGCGCAGCACCGCCCGACCGGACCAGGCCGATCCGCTCATCCACACGGTGCCGTCCTCGATGAGGGTCTGCGTCACCCGGCGGGTGCGGTCGTCGGTGCCGAACGCGACCGACACCTGGGTGAACACCACGTCATTGAGCACCTCGACGCCGGGCAGCGCGGCCAGAGCGTCGGCGAGTGCCCTGGCGTTGTCGGCGAGGCCCTCGACGAGCGCCACGGTGCCGCTGCGGCCCAGCGACCGCAGGGCCGCCCACACCGGAACACCGCGTGCGCGCCTGGACAGTTCGGGCACCAGCTCCATGGGGTCGGCGGCTCCCGCGTCATCCTGCACGAAGTAGCTGGTCTCTGCCCCGAACGCCGCCCGCAGGGCGTCCGGGTCTGCCACCACGGCGATGCCGCAGTCGTAGGGAACGTTGAGGGTCTTGTGCGCATCCGTCGCCCAGGAATCGGCGGTGTCCAGACCGTCGAGCGCCGCCGTCCAGCGTGGGCTCGCTGCCGCCCACAGCCCGAAGGCGCCGTCGACGTGCACCCAGGCTCCAGCGTCGTGGGCCAGCCGGATGCACTCGCGCATCGGGTCGAAGGCGCCGGAATGCAGGTTGCCGGCCTGCAGCACCACCAGGCAGGGCCCGGTGACCGCCGACAGCGCCTCCGCCAGGGCGTCGGGACGGATGCGCCCCTGCGCGTCAGCGGAGACGAGGGTCGGTTCGCCCAGGCCCAGGTAGCGCAGGGCGAGGAGCACCGAGATGTGCACCTCGGCGCCCGCGAGCACCGACACCCGGGGCGCTCCCGTGAGGCCGTCCCGGTTGAGGTCCCACCCGGCCGCGTGCAGCACAGAGCCCCGTCCGGCGGCGAGTCCGACAAAATTGGCCATCGTGCCGCCGGTGGTGAAACCCACCGCGCCCGAGGCCGGCAGGTGCAGCAGGTCGAGGATCCAGGCGCCCGCCCGTTCCTCGATGGCAGCCGTGGCCGGTGTCGCGTAGCGCAGCCCGCCGTTCTGGTCCCATGCGCTCACCAGCCAGTCGGCGGACAGTGCGGCCGGCAGCGTGCCGCCCATCACCCAGCCGAAGAAGCGTCCGGAGCCGATGGCCATGAGGCCGGGTTCGGCCAGCGTGGCCAGTTCGGTGACCACCGCTGCAGGATCGGCGGGCCCGTCGGGTAGGGGCCGGTCGAAGGCGGCCGCCAGTTTCTCGACGGGCTGGGCGGGTTTCACGGGCCGGGTCGGCAGCGAGTCCAGCCACTCCTGTGCCGACCGGACCGCCTGCTCGAGGGGCGCCCGGTACTCGTCCGGCCGGAATGTCATGCGGTCACCATACCCCCGCCTGTGCGCTGTGCGCCCGACCGATTCAGCCCTGGATGCAGGCGCCGGAGCTCACCGCGGCGGACAGGCTGGCGGCCTGGTCGACCACCGGGGTCACCTCGTCCATCGCCAGGGCGTAGCCCACGTTGGCGGTGTTGGCGGCCTTGGCGAAGATCACGCCGGCCACCTGGCCGTTGACGCTGAGCAGCGGCCCGCCCGATTCGCCCTGCTGGACATCGGCGGCGAGGGTGTACACGGAGCGCTCGGTGGGGGACTGGCCGTAGATGTCGGCGACGAGCACCGAGGCCACCGACAGCACCCGGGCCGGGTCGGAGTCGAACGGTCCGCCGAACGGGTAGCCGAGGCTGACGGCCTCGGCGTCGACCGGGAGGTTGCCCTGCAGAGTCAGCGGAGCGGTGGTGAGCCCCGGCACATTGATGAGCGCGAGGTCGTCCACCGGGTCGAAGTAGACGATCTCACCGGTCAGCGCACCCGACCCTGGTACCTCGACGACGGCCTCGGTGACACCGGCGACAACGTGAGCATTGGTGAGCACGCGCTCGGGCGCGACGACGAACCCGGAGCCGGACTGGCTCTGACCGCAGGCCACCGCGTTGCCCGTGATGCGCAGCACCGACTGGGCCGCCGTGTCGAGGGCGGCGTTGTCGAGCTGGGCGTCCGGCAGGGTGGGGCTCTGCCCGCCGAACGCATCCGCGATGCGGGGCAAGCCGTCGTCGACGACCGTGGAGCGCAATTGGGCCAGGAAGCTCTTGACCGGATCCGGGGTGACCGAGTCGATGGTGCGCACCACGCCGGAGGAGGCGATGGCGGAGGTGAGCACCGGGATGCCGAGGGCGCCCACGCTGAACGCGACCATCGACATCACCGCGGCGGCCGCGGCGACGCCGATGACGGCGCCGAAGAGCCTGTCGACGCCGCGCAGCTTGCGGGGTGTTCGGCGGCGCAGGGCCAGTCCGATGGACTCGCCGACCGTGAGACCGACGATGACGAGGATCAGCGCGGCGGCGATGGACGCCGGTGTGCGCCACTCGGCGGCGGTCACCCACGTGGGCACGAGGGGCACCACGAAGTAGGCGGCCACGGCCCCGGCCACCAGGCCCAGGATGCCGCTGATGCTGCCGATGAGTCCGCTGCGGTACCCGGCCACCAGACTCGAGACGAGCAGGATCACCAGGATCACGTCGAGGATGGCCGAACCCTGCATGCACGCTCCACTTGTGGGCCTCGCGGGGACGCTGCCCGGCATGGAGCCGGGCGCGAGGGCTGTGTGTCGAGCCTAGGCGGACAATCTGCGCATTCGCCGCTAGGTGTACTACTGGGGGCGGGTGAGCGTGAGGAAGCTGACGCCGCGCAGGTCGAGTCGCAGCTGACCGTCGGTCTCCACCAGCCGCAACAGGATGCCCGAACACCCCGGACAGCACAGCAGCAGGCCGTGCGAGTGGGGGTAGCACCGCGCCGTGGCCATCGCCGCCGTACGGCCGCAGTGTGCGCACCGCCCCACTGCGCTGGTGACGTCGGCGACGAAGACCTCGCTCAGCGGGCCCGCGGCCGCGTTGCCGTCGACGTACCCGCCGTCTGGGAACCCACCGTCGACCTCGTCGCTGATCACGGCGTGCCCCCGGTGCCGCCGTAGCGTTCGGTTTTGATCCGGTCGGCCGGGTAGCCGGCCTGCACGAGCCAGTCGGCCACGGTCTCGACGAAGGCGGTGGCTCCGCAGATGAAGAACGCCGGGTTGTCCGAGACCGGCAGGATCGCGTCGAGCAGGGTCGGCGCATCCAGCCGGCGGGGCCTCGTGCCGCTGCCGGCGGGAGCCTCGCGGGTGTACACGTAGGTCACGGTGAGCAGCGGCGACCGGGCGAGGTCGTCGAGTTCGGCGCCGTAGTAGGCCGAGGCGGGGCTGCGCACTGAGTAGAGCAGGCGGAACGGTGCTGCGAACCCGGGTGCGCCATCCGTCGTGCCGGCGGCGTGCGACCGGATCATGGCCATCAGCGGCACCACCCCTGAGCCGCCGGCGATGAGCTGCACCGGGGCGGGATCGGCGGGGTTCCAGACGAACCAGCCGCCCACGGGGCCGCGCACCTCGAGCTGGTCGCCGGCGGCCACCTGGTGCACGAGGTATGGCGAGACCTCGCCGTCAGCGAGTTCCTCCACGGTGAGCTCGAGCTCGTCGCCCGGCAACGCGGACGCCACCGAGTAGGAGCGCACCGCGGTGTAGCCATCCGGGGCGGTGAGGCGCACGTCCACGTGCTGGCCGGGCCGGTGGCCGGTGAGGCCGGGCAGCCGCAGCCGCAGCGTGCGCGCCGTGCCGGTCTCCTGCCTCACCTCGATCACCTCCGCGACATTCCAACCGGTTCTCACCAGTAGCGCTGTTCTTGCCAGGGGTCGCCGTACATGTGATACCCGTTGCTCTCCCAGAAACCGGGCTCGTCCTGGCGCAGCAGCTCCAGCCCGCGCACCCACTTGGCGCTCTTCCAGAAGTACAGGTGCGGCACCAACAGGCGGGCGGGGCCGCCGTGGGCGGGCTCAAGGGCCTCGCCGTCGAACTGGTGGGCGATCCAGGCCTTGCCGCCCAGCAGATCATCGAGGGGAACGTTGGTGGTGTACCCGCCGTAGGAATGCGCCATGGTGAACTCGGCGTCGGATTCCACCGATTCGAAGAGCGTGTCGATCGAGACGCCCCGCCAGCTGGTGCCCAGCTTCGACCAGCTCGTGACGCAGTGGATGTCGCGGGTCACGTCATCCTGTTTGAGGGCGAGGAACTCCTCCCAGTTCCACCGGTGCACCTGGCCTGTCTCGGTGGTGATGGTGAACTCCCACTCGAGCGGCGTGATGCGCGGAGTGGGGCCGGCGGAGAGCACCGGGAAGCTTTCGGTGAGGTACTGGCCGGGCGGCAGCGCCGGATCGTCGCGGCGGCGGCGACCGAAGAAGCCGGGGGAGACGATTCCCATGGGGAGTCCTTTCGGGCCGTGGAAGTGGATGTCGGCAGCCTATTGGACGGGCGGCGGGTGGTCTACGGCAGGGCCGGTCGAGGCGTCATCGGCTTCGGCTTCGTAGGCCTGGTCCATCCACCACTCGGTGAATTCGCTCGCGCGGCCGTCCGGTGCGAAGCGGATCACCCAGAGATTGCTGTAGACCGGGCCGGTGGCGTAGCGAGTGGTGCCCTGGATCACGCTCACCTCGTCGGTGATCGCCAGCGGCTGCCAGTCGAAGGTGAAGCTGCCCGGAGTGTCGGCGAGGTGCAGCCAACCGTCACTGATCTTCTCCGGACCGACCCAGGGCTCCGCGTAGGGTTCGGTGCGATATCGGGCGTCGTCGGAGAACAGCGCCCGGATCTCATCGGGTTCGTTGGAGGCCCAGGCCGCGACGTAGGCGCTCATCCACTCGGCGAGGCGGGTGGTGGGCAGAGTGGCACCGGCCTGGCGGCCGGGGTCGTCTGGATCGGTCATGACACTGTCTTAGTCGCTTCGGCTGGTTTAGGCCAGCGCTGAGATCAGAAGGGCGGGGGTTGGCCGGTTTCAGGCTTCGCGGTCTCAGGCCTCTCGCCCGCGGGGAGCTGGCCGACTGCGGGCGGGTTCAACGCGGCCCGGACGAGGTCGTGGGCGCGGGGGTTTGTGTAGGTTTTGCCGCCGGGGGTGGTCCAGGTGAGGGTGCCGTCGGGTGCTTGGCGGGTGGTGAAGCTGCTTTGGTGTTTGAGCCTGTGGTCGGGTCGGCAGAGGCTGACGAGGTTGTCGGCGCTGGTGGTTCCGCCGGCGTTCCAGGCTTGGGTGTGGTCGATCTCGCTGAGGACCGCTTGCCGGTTGCAGCCGGGTCTTTGGCAGGTATTGTCGCGGATCTGCACGTACCGGCGAAGATCCGCCGGCGGGTTGTGCGACTCCCGGTCGACGGAGAGGACGCAGCCGGTGTGTGGGTGGGTGAGGATGCGGGTGAAACTCGTCGCCGTGCCGGTGAGCCGCCGGGCGGTCTCGAGGTCGATGGGTCCGTAGCCGTCGAGGATCGCGGGTTGGTCGCTGTGCCCGAGGAGGGTGAGCACCGGGACGGTGATGTGCACGGTGCCGCGGATGCCGCGGCCGAGTTTTCCGTCGGGGCCGATACCGTCCAGCAGCAGGTCGCGGTAGGCGTCGGCGCGGCGCTGGTCGCGGGAGCGGCAGACGATCGCGTCGGGCCGCGGCGCGGTGAACGCAGCGCCGGGCGCGGCGCCGGTGGTCTCGCTGGTCGTGACGTCGGCTTCTGCGTCGTCGTTGAGGGTTTTCGCGATCTGGGTGAGCCGTTCGTAGATCGCCTGGGCTTCGTCGGCCTTCAGATAGGCGTTGAGCCAGGACATTCCGTTGATGTCTGGTCGAAGCACGACCCGGCGCTCGCGGATACCCGCGCTGACACGGTCCTGCAAGGGGATGGGGTGGAGGGATTCCCTGAGTTCCCGGGCGACCTTGGCGAACTTGCCGGGATTGAGCTTCTCGGCCGCGGTCAGCGTCATCTCTTCCAGTCGCGGCAGCACATGCTCGGGCAGATCCACCGGAAGCGACGCCGTGACCTCCATCATCTTCATGACGTGACCCCAGCCGATCCGGCCCTCGGC
>Ga0247808_10000138_pt1 | contig 47515 bp, 39 predicted proteins | sample UWRJL089202R1_FD_179914 | JGI IMG/M metagenome (GOLD analysis project Ga0247808, IMG submission 179914) | Plant litter microbial communities from Arlington Agricultural Research Station in Wisconsin, United States - UWRJ-L089-202R-1 | ecosystem: Environmental > Terrestrial > Plant litter >...
CACCACCGCTTCGAAGGGTTCGGGGGTCTCGACGGCGTGCAGCAGGTAGGCCGGAACGCACTGCAGGGTGAGGTCGACGAGGATGCCGAGGGCGCCAAGGCCCAGCCGCACCGCCGGGAGCAGCTCTGGGTTCTCGGTTTCGCTGACGTGCAGCAGCGACCCGTCGGCGACGACGAGGGTCACGGCCACGATCTGGCCGGTCAGGCCGCGAAACCGGGCGCCGGTGCCATGCGTGCCTGTGGAGGTGGCGCCGGCGAGGGTCTGCCGGTCGACGTCGCCCATATTCTCCAACGCGAGTCCATAGGGTTTCAGCAGGGCGGGCAGCTCGTGCAGATGGGTGCCGGCGGCCAGCGTCACCCGACCGGCCGCCTCGTCGACGTGCAGCACCCCGGAGAAGGCCAGGTCGAGTTGCACCCCGGGCGCCACGGCGATGCCCGAGAAGCTGTGCCCGGCGCCCACGGCCTTGATCCGGGTGCCCGTCCGGGCGGCGGCGAGCACGGCGCGTTGCACGGCGCCGGTGCTGGTGGGCCGTTCGACCCTGGCCGGCACCACGGCCTGACTGCGCGACCAGTTGCGCCAGGTGGCGCCCGTGGCGGTCATAGGAAGGCCTTGCCTTCGCCGCGGTAGGTGGGCAGCATGTCGATCACGATACCGTCGTCGACGAGCGCGAACTCGTTGACGTGTTCACTGAGTTCGCCGGACTTGGTGTGGCGCAGCCAGACCCTCTCGCCCACCCGCAGCCGGCCGGCGGCCGCTCCGGTGACGGGCGATTGCACCTCTCCGGCCATCTCGCGCGGCACCAGGCTGAGTCCCTCCGGCCAGACCAGGCGCGGGGTGCGATCCAGGCCGGGTGGACCGGAGGCGATCCAGCCGCCGCCGAGGAGGGTGGCGGATGCCGCGGTGGGCCTGCGCACGACGGAGAGTGCGAAAGCGGCCGCCGGCGCCGGCCGGAAGCCGGAGTAGTTGTCGAACAGGTGGCCGCCGAAGAACCCGCTGCCGGCGGCGATGTCGGTCACCGAACTGTCGGCGTGGGTGCTCTCGAGCGACCCGGTGCCGCCGCCGTTGACGAACTCGAGGTCGGCCACCTGGCGCACGGCCGCGACGGCCGCGGCCCGGCGGGCGGTGATGTCCAGGATCGACCGGTTGCGCACCCAGCCGTTCAGGCGCCCCTGCACGGGGTGACCCTCCGGCCGGTCGCCGAGCCCGGCGATCTGCGCCTCGTAGGCCATCAGGCCGACCAGGTCGAAGCCGGGCCTGGACACGATCGCCACCGCCAGCGCCCTGGCCTCTTCCGGGGTGTGCACGGGCGACCGCCACACACCCAGGTGGCCGAGCACCGGCGCGTTCCAGGAGGCGTCCAGCTCGAGGCAGACCCGGATGCGCTCGCGCTCTGCCGGCGGCAGCACCGAGTCGATCACGTCGAGGTGGTCGACCGAGTCGACCATCAGGGTCACCCGTCCGGCCAGGTCGGCCGACCGGCCGAGTCGTCGGATCGCGGTGAGGTCGACGCTCGGGTAGCCGACCACGATGTCGTCGAGGGTCTCCGCCAGCCACAGGGCCTCGGCGAGGGTGTAGGCGAGCACGCCGCGGTAGCCGGGCAGGGCCAGCACCGCCTCGAGTACGCCGCGCACCCGCAGCGACTTACTGGCCACCCGGATCGGGGAGCCCGCGGCCCGGCCCAGCATGTCGTGGGTGTTGTGCCGGAGCGCCCCGAGGTGCAGGGCCCCGACCGGGGTGTCCAGGTCGCGGGTGGCCTCGGTGAGGCCGGGCCAATAGGTCTCCGGGCTCAGCCACGGCGCGGCGGCCGGAGCATTCGGGTCGAGGGACAGGTCCAGGCTCATCGGCGTACCGCTTTCATCCGGGTCATCGGTGTGGGGACTCTTCTGCCGGTCGCCCGAGGGCGGCCAGGGTGTCGGCGGCCAGGTCGATCAGCGCGGTCGTGGCGCCCTCGTCGTTGTCGACCAGCCAGGCGATCGTGAGGCCGTCGGTGAGCGAGACGAGCAGGCGCGCCAGGTCGGGAAGCGGGTGCAGCCAGAGCGTCCCGCTGCGCGCCGCTGCCGAGCCCAGCGCCTCGGCGGCCAGCGCGTGGTACCGCTCGTACTGCAGACGGGCCAGGGGCTGCATCGACGGGGAGCGCAGGGCCCACTGGGTGAGCTCGAGCATCGCCTTCTCCCGCAGCGGGTCGCTTGTCAGGTGGTCGACGTAGCGCTGCAGGCCCTCGCGCAGGATCCGGCGGAGGGGCGCAGGCTCGGTGTGCTCCGCGTCGCCCAGGATGGCGGCGCCCTCCCGGGCGACCACGTGACGGATGAGCTCGGCCATCAACTCGTCGCGGCTCGCGAACGCGTAGTGGAAGCTCGCCAACGACATGCCCGCTTCCGCCACGATGGCCCGGGTGGTGGCCTGGGCCACCCCCCGCTCGGCGACGACCCGCAGGGCGGCGGCCACGAGGGCACTGCGCCGTTCGACGGCGGGTATCCGCGTCATCGTCATCTGACCACCTCGCTGGAGCTGTCGGGAACATCGTCGTCCACAGAGCACACTGCACTGGGGCAGTTGACCCAGTCGACAGTATGGCGCACCGACCGCCCGCACCGACAGTGCGACGCGGATAACAACTGGGCCGCGATCTCGGCGCGCGGGCGCGCCAGGTTGACATTCCCCGCGCTGCCCCCTGGAATGGGTGGAGGGGGTCCATGGGTACGTCACGCCGTCACAGCGCGCACGGGTCGTTCGATCGATCCCGGCGGCGAATCCGGCGCGCCCCGCTGGCTGTGTTCGCGCTGCTCCTGACGTTCCTGGTCGTCGCCCCCCTCGCTGGCGGCGCAACCGGCGCCTCGGCCCTGGCCGGGTCGGAAACCGCCGAACCCGCGCCGACCAGTACGGCGCCGGCCACGACAGCGCCGTCGGCGGCACCGCTGCCCTCGAGCACGCCATCGCCCAGCGCCACAGCCTCGCCCAGCCCTGCCCCTGCCGCGCCCACCATCGACAGCCCTGCCCCTGGCAGCCTCGTCACCGGCAGCGTGACCGTCGGCGGCAGCCGCGATCCCGCCCAGGAGATCACCCTGTTCACGCCGACCGGAGGCGAGCTCTGCACCAGCGAGCCGGACGGCACCAGCCGCTGGGAGTGCACCGGGGTCCGACTGCCGAGCGGGCCGGAGGTGGCCTTGCGGGCGGTCGTGACCGACGCCTCCGGCCTCTCCGCGTTGATCACCGTACGGGTGTTGCAGGCACCGACCGTGTTGGGCGGGCCGACCGGCGCATCCGACTCGAATGGTCTGGTGCGCGGCACCGGCTACCCGGGTGCCACCGTCACGGCGGTCCTCGCCAGCGGGCAGCGCTGCTCCTTCACGGTCGACGGCTCCGGCGCCTGGGCCTGCCTGATGCAGGGGCTGGTCAGCGGGCCGGAACAGGTCACGGCCTCGCAGCAAACCGGCTTCAGTGCACCCGAATCCTCCCCCGCGAGCGACCCGGTCACGCTGCGATTCGACGTCGACGTGCCTGCACCGCCCACCGTCGCGGGCCCCGCGGCCGGCTCGACGGTGCCCCCGGGCGCGGCCCCCTATTTCGGCCAGGGTGAGAACGGCGCCACCGTCACGGTCTTCGCCGGCGCCTACTCGGTCTGCAGCGCCGTCGTCTCCGGCGGCACCTGGTCGTGCACCGGGTCCGGCGTCGCCGACGGCTCCTACGACCTGCGCGCCGTGCAGCAGGATGCCGCGGGAAATGTGAGCGCGGGCAGCCCCCCGATCCGGGTCAGCTACGGTGCGGCCCCGGCCGAGCCCGCGCCGTCCCCGACCCCGGCGCCGCAGCCGACGACGGCTCCCACCCCGGGGCCCACGGACGCGGGCACTCCGGCGCCCACTCCGACAGCCGTCGTTCCACCCGGTACGCCCTCGGCCACACCGGTGCCCGGCGCTCCCGACGACGAGGCCGAGGCCCTCCCGCCCACCCTGACGGTGCCCGGCGGCTGGAACGACCCCACCCAGTTCAGCACCGCCGTCATCCCGCCCTGGACGGTGGCCAGTTTCCCCTGGTTGCAGGCCGGACTCCTCACCCTGGGCGCTCTGCTGCTCCTGGTGGTTCCGGCGCGTCTGCTGGCCGGGACAGTCTCCCGGGCACGAAACGGTCGGCCGTTGTTCCAGGCCCACCGGGTCGCCGGGCGCAACCGGTTCAGAGGGGAAGAATTCGAGGTCGCACCGACCGTTCCGGTGAACCGGTGGGTCGGCGCCGGTGCGGCCATCGCGGCGTCGGCGGTGTTCGTGCTCTTGTCCGGCACCGTGACGGCGACGCCGTCCTATCTGCGGCTGTTGCTCGCCGTGGTGCTGGCGCTCGTGGTGGTGAATGCCGCGGCGACACTGGTGCCGCAGTGGTGGGGCTCCCGGGCGCTCCGCGTCGATGTGACCCTCACCATCCTTCCGCGCTACCTCGCCGTGATCGCCGTGACCGCACTCGCGTCCCGGCTGCTCGACCTGCACCCGGCATTGCTCTTCGGCCTGCTGGGCAGCGTGGCGGTGCGCTCGGGCCCGGCCCTGGCCCAGCGCGGTCAGCTGGCCGCGATCCGCGCCGGCACGCTGCTCGGTCTGGGGCTGGTGGCTCTGCTCGTCGTCGGAGTGCTACCCGAACCCAGCGGTTTCGTCGGCACCCTCGCGGCCGAGTTCGCCAACACAGGTGTGCTCCTGTCGATCGGGTCAGCCGTTCTGGTGCTCATTCCCATCGGTAGCACCAGCGGGCGCAGCATCCTGGCCTGGTCCCCGCCGGTCTGGGCGGCCCTGACGGTTCCGGCGTGGCTGACCCTGTTCACGCTGCTCTCGCCCTGGCTCTCGCGGTGGCAGGGCGAGGGACCGACGATGCTGCTCTGGCTCGCGCTGGCGTTCGCGGTGCTGAGCGTGGCAGCGTGGGCCTGGCAGCGGTTCGTGCTGCCGGCGCTGCGCTGACTCAAAGCGGTGCTAGATCTCCTGCTGGTGCCCCCGCTGGGATTCGAACCCAGACTGTGACGATTTTAAGTCGCCTGCCTCTGCCGGTTGGGCTACGGGGGCACGCCCGGACTGGCCGGGCATCACGAGTGGATGCCGCGCGTTGGCGCGGCATCCACGAGTGACTCTACGGGGCGGCGACGGTCTCCGTGCCGGATTCGGCTGCGGCGACCTCGACGGGCTTCTTGACGGGTGCCTTGCGCGGTGCGCGCGGGGCCTTCGCCGGCGCTGCCGGAGCGGCCGCGGGGGCTGCCGCCGGCGGCTTCGGGCGGGAGGCGAATTCCTCGAAGACGGCACGCGGCGTCTGCACGGCCTCGAGCGACACGATGTCGCGGCCGAGGAACACGTTCAGGACCCAGCCGGCGACGACGCGGATCTTGCGCTCCCAGCTCGGCATGGCCAGGCCGTGGTAGCCGCGGTGGGCGACCCAGGCCGGGAAACCGGTGATGGCGAACGAGCCGGACTGGAAGGCTCCGACACCCACGCCCAGGCCCGCGACGGCGCCGAGGTTCTTGTGGTTGTACTCGGCCGGCCCCTCGCCGCGGAGGACCGCGACGATGTTCTTGGCCATGAGTTTGCCCTGGCGCACGGCGTGCTGGGCGTTCGGCACGCAGAAGCCGCCGACGCCGCCGCCGCTGAGGTCGGGCACGGCGGTGATGTCACCGGCGCCCCAGGCGCCTTCAATGATCTCGTCCTCGGTGCCCACGCGCAGGTCGGGGCGCACCCGGAGGCGGCCGCGTTCCTCGATCGGGAGGTCGGTGTTGCGCACGATGCCCGGGTTGGCCATGACGCCGGCGGTCCAGACGATGAGGTCGGACTCAAAGGACTCACCGGTGGAGAGCTCGATCTTGCCGTCGACCGCGGAGCTGAGCTGCGTGTTCAGGTGCACCTCTGCACCACGCTCGGCGAGGTTCTTGATCACCCAGAGGGCGGTCTTCTCCGACACCTCGGGCATGATGCGGCCCATGGCCTCGATGAGGTGAAAGTGGGTGTCCTCGAACGCGATCTGCGGGTACTTCGTCAGCAGTGAGCTGGCGAAGGAACGCAGCTCGGCGAAGACCTCGATACCGGCGAAGCCGCCGCCGATGACCACGAAGGTCAGCAGACGGTCGCGCTCGGGGCCGGCGGGCAGCTGGGCTGCCTTGTCGAAGTTGGTGAGCACCTTGTCACGGATGGCGACGGCCTCTTCGACCGTCTTCAGGCCGATGGCCTGGTCGGCGACGCCCGGGATCGGGAAGGTGCGGGAGACGGCACCGGCGGTGACCACGACGATGTCGTAGTCGAACACCCACGGCTCGCCGACGGGCGGAGTGATGGTGGCCTTCTTCTCCGCGTGGTTCACATTGGTGACCTTGGCGGTGAGGACGTTGGTCTTCTTGAGGTGACGACGGTGCGCCACGACGGAGTGACGCGGGTCGATCGATCCGGCCGCCACCTCCGGGAGGAACGGCTGGTACGTCATGTAGGGCAGCGGATCGACCATGGTGACCTCGGCCTCGCCGGGTCGGAGCCACTTCTCGAGCTTCCAGGCGGTATAGAAACCCGCGTAGCCTCCACCGACGATGAGAATTTTGGGCACGATTAAAAGGCCTCCTACAGGATTTGGATACGCGAAATTTTAGAGCTTGGAACGAATTCGCTTGAAATGCCGCGTGGCCCCAATGCCGAACAGCGTTACTAGGATACCAAACCCCACCAGCACGGCGAGCGGCACGCTCACGTAGGTGAGGGTGAGCGGACTCGGCAGCCAGGCCGCGGCCACATTCCGCTCCGGCAGGGCCGGGTCGGCCTGCGGTGGGACGGGAACGGCGGTGCTCGGCTCGGTCGGCGTGATCGGCGCGCTGTCGGCCCGGCGATGCAGGGTGATCCACTGGCCGAGCAGCTCCGAGGGGCTGTCCGACGTGGACTTGGGCACGTATGCCGACACCGCGGCAGCCGCATCGATCAGGCCGTTGCCGTAGACGGGGCTGGGCACGGTGTGGCCGTTGGGGTTCGCGGTCGCGATGACCCGGTTGATCACCTGCGCGGCATCCAGTTTGGGATACGCCGAGCGCACCAGGGCGACCAGCCCCGACACGATCGGCGCGGCGGCGCTCGTTCCGTACCACTGCATGTAGCCGCCGCCCGGCGCGACGCCGACCAGCTTTTCGCTCGGCGCGGCAACGGCGATGGTGATGCCCTGGGAGGAGGCGTCGAAGCTGGCCTCCTTGGCCTGGTCGACGCCGGCGACGGTGAGCACACCGGGGATAGTCGCGGGGGCGCCCACCTCGGTGGTGCCGCTGCCGCGATTGCCGGCGGCCGCGACGACGACGACGTCGTGGTCGAACGCGTACATGAAGGCATCGTCCCAGCTGGTGGGCCAGTCCAGGGTGTTGCGGGTGAGTGACATGTTGATCACGTCGGCCCCGTTGTCGACGGCCCAGCGGATGCCCGCGGCGATCTGGTCGTCGTTGCTGAGCGTGGCGTCGCTGGTGCCGAACGCCACGGAGACGCTGAGGATGGACGCCTCAGGGGCCACACCGATGAGCCCGCCGCCGGCCGGGGTGCCACGGCCGGCCAGGAGCGACGCCACGAGGGTGCCGTGGTTGCTGTCGTCACCGACCGGGGTCTGGCCGTCGGCGGAGCCGATGCCCGACACATCCGTGCCTCCGACGACGGCGCCGTTGAGCTCCACCACGCTGCCGTCCACGCCGGTGTCGACGACGGCGACCGTCACGCCGGCGCCCTTGCTGGTGTTCCAGGCCTGGCTGAAGCCGTAGTCGTTCAACCAGTATTCGAGATCGCGCACCTGGTCGGCCCGCGCGGCCGGAGCGCCGCCGACGACGCCGACGAAGGCCACCGACGCGACGAGGGCGACAGCAAGGCCGCGCGTCAGTCGGCGGGCACTCACGCGTCGGCCGGCGGAACCGCCGGCGGGGCGTGGTCGAGGCATTCGCACACCTCTGGCGACCAGGCAGCGCGGAGCAGGGCCAGGTCCCCGATGGGGTTGACGCCCGGGCCGGCGGCCAGCGCGTGGGCGCCGAGGGCATGGAGGCACTTGACCCGTTCGGGCATACCGCCGGAGGAGATCCCGGCGATCTCCGGCACAGTGCCGATCATCTCGCGGTCGGCGAGGAAGCTCTCGTGCGCCGCCCTGTAGTGGTCGCGCAGGTCTTCGTCGTCGGCGAGCATCTGGTTGTACTCGTTCATCACCTGGGTGGCCTCGAGGAAGGAGAGCGCCGCCGTCGCTGCGGGGTGCGACAGGTAGTACAGGGTGGGGAACGGGGTGCCATCCGCAAGGCGCGGGGCCGTCGCCACGACGGTGGGTGCTCCGCAGACACAGCGCGCGGCGATGCCGATAACGTTGCGCGCCGGGCGTCCGAGCTGTGCGGAGACCGTGTTGATGTCCGCCTCGGTGGCGGGATCGAAGGGAGGTCTGGTCATTGTGCTGCCTCCTGAGGGGCGAGTCCGGCGGTCATCACCGAGCGGAAGACGGAGTCGACCCAGTCGACGTCGGTGTCCTGGATGGCGGTGCTGACGGGGGCGTTGTCGGAGGCTCCGGCGACGGCCTGGCCGGTGTCGTTGATCACGAGGAAGCTGATGTCACCGGGCATCACGTAGGACAGCCGGGCCCGGGCCTGTGTGGTCACATAGGTGCGGTCGTTCCACCGCTCGCGCTCGTCCTTGAGCTTGTCAACGGCGGCCTGCTGATCGGCGACGCTGGCACTGAGGGCGTCGATCTGCTGGCGCTGTTCGGCGTAGGTGCGCACATTGGGCGCCAACGCCACGACGGCGAGCACCAGGATGCCCATCATCACGAAGGAGAACCCGGACAGCCGCAGTCCGCGCAGCCAGCTGCCCACGGCGGTCTCGTCGGTGGCGAGTTGCATCGGGCGCTTCTCGGTACGGTGCTTCTCGGTACGGGGCTTCTCGGTACGGGGCTTCTCAGCGCGCGGCGCGGGTCGGCGCGGGCCGGGGAGACGGGGCGGGGTCATGCCCGAACCGTTCGTGGTCACGACGACTCCCTCCGATTGCGATGCGCTCCGATTGCGGCGCGCAGACCGGGGCGCAGAATATGCCCCTGTTCTAGAGTGCCAGATGTTTGGCGCTGCATCGGTCGACACGGACCGGGCGCACCGATCCTGAGGAAACCCGCAGGCTCGGGCCGGTCATCTGGGCGGCGCAACCGAAAGGACCCCGGCCGCGGCCGGGGTCCTTCTGGTCGTGCGTTGTGCTACCGGGGTATTAGCCCTTGAAGCGGGGGAACGCGGAGCGGCCGGCGTAGACCGCGGCCTCGCCGAGCTCTTCTTCGATGCGCAGGAGCTGGTTGTACTTGGCGACGCGCTCGCTACGGGCCGGGGCACCGGTCTTGATCTGGCCGGCATCCGTGGCGACGGCGAGGTCGGCGATGAAGGTGTCTTCGGTCTCACCGGAGCGGTGCGAGATGACGGTCGTGTAGCCGGCGCGCTGGGCGAGGGCGACGGCATCCATCGTCTCGGTCAGGGTGCCGATCTGGTTGACCTTGATGAGGATCGAGTTGGCGGCGCCGAGCTCGAGGCCCTTGGCCAGGCGGATCGGGTTGGTGACGAACAGGTCGTCTCCGACGATCTGCACCTTGTCGCCGAGCTGCGCGGTGAGGTGGACGTAGCCTTCCCAGTCCTCCTCCTCGAGCGGGTCTTCGATGGAGACGAGCGGGTACGCCTCGAGAAGTTCGGCGTAGTACGCGACGATCTCGGTCGAGGTCAGTTCCTTGCCCTCGAAGTGGTAGACGCCGTCCTTGAAGAACTCGGTGGCTGCACAGTCGAGCGCCAGGCCGATGTCGGTGCCGGGCGTGTAGCCGGCCAGCGTGATGGCTTCGACGATGAGGTCGAGCGCTGCGCGGTTGCTGGGCAGGTTGGGGGCGAAGCCACCCTCGTCGCCGAGGCCGGTGGCCAGGCCCTTGCTCTTCAGCAGGCCCTTGAGGGCGTGGTAGACCTCAACGCCCCAGCGCAGGCCCTCGCTGAAGGTCGGGGCGCCGAGCGGGACAACCATGAATTCCTGGATGTCGACGTCGTTGTCAGCGTGCGAGCCACCGTTGATGATGTTCATCATCGGCACCGGCAGGGTGTGCGCGTTCGGGCCGCCGAGGTAGCGGAAGAGGGGCAGGTCGGCCGAGCTGGCGGCGGCCTTGGCGACGGCCAGGCTCACGCCGAGGATGGCGTTCGCGCCGACGCGCTCCTTGTTGACGGTGCCGTCGGTCTCGTTGAGGACCATGTCGATGATGCGCTGGTCGGCGGCGTCGAGGTCCTCGACGGCCGGGCCGAGCTCGTCGGTGACGGAGCCGACGGCCTTGAGCACGCCCTTGCCGAGGTAACGCTTCTTGTCACCGTCGTGCAGCTCGTAAGCCTCGAAGGCGCCGGTCGAGGCGCCGGACGGAACGGCGGCACGGCTGAGCGTGCCATCCTCGAGCAGAACCTCGACCTCGACGGTCGGGTTGCCCCGGGAGTCGAGGATTTCGCGTGCAACAACTGCGTCAATAAGAGCCACAACTATCTCCTGTGTCTGTCTGTCTATCTATTTTTGGATGTAAGTCCGAGTGGATTTCGAGGAAGACGCCGCTGTGTTCCAGTCCGAGGACAGTCTAGTGATCGGGGCGCGGGCGCGAGGAGGACTGAAGTCCCGTCGCCAGAGCGTTCATGGACCGTTCAGTCGCCCAGCGGCTTGAAGACCAGCTCGTCGGCGGTCACGGTCTCGTCGGCCACGACGGCGAACCGGCCGTAGCCGGCGGCGCCCGCGCGCTCGAGCAGGGCCTTGAGGTTCTTGGTGCGCTTCTCCAGCCGCACCCGCAGTCCCCCGGCGACGAGCGCCCCCTTCAGACGCACCAGGGCGGCCGGGTCGGCGTCCTTCTCGTGCACGAGGACCACGGCGTTCTCGGCCGTTCCGTCGTCGCCGGCCAGGAGGTCGACGATGCGCTCGAACCCGATCGAGAAGCCGCAGGCGGGCACATCCGAGCCGAGGAACCGGCCGATCATGCCGTCGTAGCGGCCGCCGCCGCCCAGCGAATAGCCCAGGTCGGGGTGGGCGATCTCGAAGATCGTGCCGGTGTAGTAGCCCATGCCGCGCACCAGGGTGGGGTCGAATTCGAGCCGAGCATCGGGCAACGCAGCCTTCAGAATGAGCAGGTCCTCGTACGCCGCTTCATCCAACCACGCGGGCTGTTCCTCACCTGATTCACGCAGGCCCCAGCCGACTTTGGTGATCTCCATCAGAGTGTCCTCAATGCCAGGGGCATCGATTCCGAGAGTTCTGAGTTCTGCGACAACCCCGTCGACGCGGATCTTGTCCAACTTGTCGAGCGTGATGAGTGCCCGTTCGTACAGATTCGAGGGCACATTCCAGAACGCCAGGAGGCTGCTCAGGATGCGCCGGTCGTTGATGCGGATCGAGCAGCCGGTCAGCCCCAGGTTGTCGAGCGCGGCGACGGTGGCGGTGATCAACTCGATCTCGGCCAGCGGGCCGGCCTCGCCGATGATGTCGATGTCGCACTGCATGAACTGGCGGTAGCGCCCCTTCTGCGGGCGCTCGGCTCGCCAGACCGGGGCGATCTGGATGGAGCGGAACACCGTGGGCAGGTCGGCGCGGTGGCTGGCGTAGAACCGGGCCAGCGGCACCGTGAGGTCGAAGCGCAGGCCCAGGTCGGCCAGGGAGAGCAGGTCGTCGGCCTCGGCCGCGGCCGTGAGGTCGGCCGGCGCGAGGCCGCGCTTGAGCACCGCGAAGCCGAGCTTCTCGTTGTCGCCGCCGAGCCCGGAGTGCAGCCTGGCAGTGTCCTCCATGACCGGCGTTTCGATCTCGTCGAACCCGTGTGCGGCGAAACTGGAGCGGATGATGCCCAGCGCCCTCTCGCGGGTGGCCTTGTCGGCCGGGAGGAAATCGCGCATGCCGCGAGGAGGGGTCACTGCTGTTGCCATGCCCCCAATTCTGTCAGGTCCCCCGGCCGGCCCCGTTCCGTCAGCGGTTAGAGGGCTCCGCCGGCGGCTCCGGGAGCATCGGTGTCGCCGCCGGCGTCGCCGACCTGCTCGCGGGCGATGAAGTTCTCGATGTCGAAGAGGTTGTCCTTGGCGCGCCGGGCGATGGTCAGCAGCGTGGACATGGACGCGACCTCCTCGACCTGCTCCTTGAGGAACCAGAGCATGGCCTGCTCGCCGAGGGCGTCGCCGTCGGCGCGGGCGGCCCGGAAGAGTGCCTCGATCTGACCGGTGACCTGCTGTTCCTGGGCGAGCGCCAGCGCGATCGGCTCGACGATGTTCGCAAACCCGTTGATCACGGCGGGGATACCGGGGATCACGACCTCGAGGCCGCGGTCCAGCCGGTACTGCACGAGCATCATGGCGTGGTTGCGCTCCTCCACCGACTGGCGGTAGAAGTGGGCGGCCAGCTGCGGCAGGTCCTGGCTGTCGAACCAGGTGGCGATGGCGATGTACTGCTGGGACGCGGCGAACTCGTTACCGATTTGCTGGGTCAGGAGCGCGTTGAAGGAGGTTTCGGTCATGAGCCGACGTTAGCGGTCGGCGCCGGGGCCCGCTACGCGCTGGGCAGGCCGATGATCCCGGCGTCTTCCGGGTCGCCCTCCTGCTCGGCGGCGCGGATCTCGTCCTGCAGGTCGCGGAGCGCCGTGCGGAGCGCCCGCTCGGAGTCGAGTCCCTGCGCCTTGGCCGCCGACACGATGGCGAGCAGGATCGGGCCGAGCTCGGCCTCGCTGTCGATGGGCAGCAGGCCGGGCGCATCCGTTTCCAGCAGCCCGATCTTCTGGGCCCGGCCGAGCACCTTGTCGGCCAGGGCGAGCGCGGGCATGCCCTGCGGGATGCCGTCGAGCACGCTGGTGCGGTGCGGCTTCTCGGCCGCCTTCACGTCGTCCCAGCCGGCGACGACCGCCTCGATGCTCTGCTCGGCGCCGTCGCCGAAGACGTGCGGATGCCGGCCGACCATCTTGCGGGTCATCCGCGCGGCGACATCCTGGATGTCGAACTCCTCACCGGGGGTCTCGGCGGCGATCGACGCGTGGAAGACGACCTGGTACAGCACGTCGCCGAGCTCCTCGAGCAGGTCCTCGCGGTCGCCGCTCTCGATGGCCTCGATCAGCTCGTGGGTCTCCTCGGTGAGGTACTGCACGAGCGACTCGTGCGTCTGCTCGGCGTCCCACGGGCAGCCACCGGGCGCGCGCAGCCGGGCGACGGTGGCCACGAGTTCATCGAGGCCGGACTGGCCGGGGGTCGTGCTACCGGATGGGCGGGGCTGGCTGGATTCGGTCACACTCCATCGTAGGCGGCCCGGCTAAACTGAACGCAGGTGTGCCGGGAAGTCTGGTCGGCGGGCGAAGCGTTTCGCTCCGACTCACGACCGACCCGTTTTTCTGCGGGTGAACAGGACTCCCCATGACCGTCATCCGTTCCGAACGCTACGCCGCCGGGTTCCTCCTGATCGCCGGGATCCTCGGCCTGCTGATGGCCAACCTGTCGTTCGGCCCGGCGCTGATCGACGCCCTCAACGAGCATCTGCACACCGGCCTGTTCGGGCTGGACCTCTCCACCAAGCACTGGATCAGCGACGGGCTGCTGGCGGTGTTCTTCTTCCTCATCGCCATCGAGCTCAAGCGCGAGCTCGTGATCGGCGACCTCAACAGCGTGGGCAAGGCGGCGCTGCCGGCCCTCGCGGCGTTCGGCGGGGTGCTCGTGCCCGCCGGCATCTACCTGGTGCTCACCCAGGGGTCGGGGCTCGCGGCAGGCTGGCCGGTGCCGACGGCCACCGACATCGCGTTTGCGCTGGGCGTCCTGGCCGTGTTCGGCCGCGGCATCCCCACCCGGGTGCGGGTGTTCCTCCTCGCCCTGGCGGTGCTCGACGACCTGGTCGCCATCCTGATCATCGCGTTCTTCTTCACCCAGGACCCGCAGCTGCAGTTCATCGGCCTCGCCGCGATCACCGCCACGCTGTTCGGTGTGACCAGCCGGCTGCTCAAGCCGCGTTCGGCCTGGGTGCTGGGCCGGAAGCCCGTCTGGCCGATCGTGGCCGCCCTGACCGTGCTGGGCCTGGCCACCTGGTACTTCACCTACCTCTCCGGCGTGCACGCCACGATCGCCGGCGTGATCCTCGGCCTCGTGATGGCGCGCGTGCCAGGGGGGCGTGCGCACCACGTCCTCGAGCCCTACTCGAACGCGGTCATCCTGCCGTTGTTCGCCTTCTCCGCCGCTCTCGTGGCGATCCCCCAGGTGAGCCTGGCCGAACTCAGCCCGGCGTTCTGGGGCATCCTGGTCGCCCTCCCGGTGGGCAAGCTGCTCGGCATCACCCTGGCGGGCACGCTGGGCAGCATGATCTCCCGACGCCCGAACGGGTCGAGGTCCGGGCTCAAGTTCGCCGATATCGTCATGGTCGCGTGCCTGGGCGGCATCGGGTTCACGGTGTCGCTGTTGATGGGCGCGCTCGCCTTCGCCGGCAACACCGAGGTGGTCGACGAGGCCACCCTCGCCGTGCTGCTCGGGTCGGGTTTCGCGATCCTGGTCTCCGCCGTCGTGGTCAGTGTGCGGGCACGGCAGTATCGACGGGCCGCGGGAACACCGCGTCCAGCAGTGAGCCCGTCCACGCGATAAGCGCGGCGTCGGCCACCGGTTCGCCGTTCACGCGCGGCAACGGCACGATCATGGTTCCGGCGGCAGCCGAATACTTCGAGCCCGGGTACATCCGCTGCAGGCGCACCTGCATCGAATCGGCCAGGTCGACGGGCGCGACCCGCAGGTTGGAGCCCATCGCGACGACCTCGCCGAGGCCCGCCTGCTGCGCGTGGCGGCGGAGCCGGGAGACGGCGATGAGGTTGGTGACGGCCTCGGGCGGTTCGCCGTAACGGTCGGTGAGCTCCTCGAGCACCAGGCCGATCTGGTCGTCGGCGGCCGCGAGCCCACTCGCGCCGGAGAGCTTCTGATAGGCCTCCAGGCGCAACCGCTCGCTGTCGACGTACTCCTCGGGGATGTGCGCGTCGACGGGCAGCTCGAGCCGCAGCTCCGTCTGCCCCTCGGCCACGTCACCGCGGAAGGTCGACACGGCCTCGCCGATCATGCGCAGGTACAGGTCGAAACCGACCCCGGCGATGTGGCCGGCCTGCTCGCCGCCGAGCAGGTTGCCCGCACCGCGGATCTCCAGGTCTTTCAGGGCCACCTGCATGCCGGCGCCGAGTTCGTTGTTGGCCGCGATGGTGGCCAACCGGTCGTGCGCGATCTCGCTGAGCGGCTTGTTCTCGTCGTAGAGGAAGTACGCGTAGGCCCGCTCCCTGGCCCGGCCGACCCGGCCGCGCAGCTGGTGCAGCTGGCTGAGCCCGTACTTGTCGGCGCGGTCGATGATGATGGTGTTCGCGTTGGCGATGTCCAGGCCGGTTTCGATGATGGTGGTGGAGACCAAGATGTCGAACTTGTTCTCCCAGAAGTCCACCACAACCTGCTCGAGCTGCGCCTCGGGCAGCTGCCCGTGCGCCACGGCGACCCGGGCCTCCGGAACCAGCTCGGCCAGCTGCGCGGCCACCCGGTTGATGCTGGACACCCGGTTGTGCACGAAGAAGATCTGGCCTTCGCGCAGGAGTTCCCGGCGGATGGCGGCGGCCACCTGGCGGTCGGAGTACGGGCCGACGAAGGTGAGGATCGGGTGCCGGTCCTCGGGCGGGGTGGCCAGGGTGGACATCTCGCGGATGCCCGTGACGGCCATTTCCAGGGTGCGCGGGATGGGCGTGGCGCTCATCGCGAGGATGTCGACGTTGGTCTTGAGCTTCTTGAGCGCGTCCTTGTGCTCAACACCGAAACGCTGTTCCTCGTCGATGATGACCAGGCCGAGGTCCTTGAAGATGGTGTTCTCGGACAGCAGCCGGTGGGTGCCGATGACCATGTCGACGGTACCGTCCAGCATGCCGGCCACGGTCTCGCGGGATTCCTTGTCGGTCTGGAACCGGCTGAGCGCGCGCAGGTGGATCGGGAAGCCGGCGAAGCGTTCCTGGAAGGTCTCCATGTGCTGGCGCACCAGCAGGGTGGTGGGCACGAGCATGGCCACCTGCTTGCCGTCCTGGATGGCCTTGAACGCGGCGCGCACGGCGACCTCGGTCTTGCCGAAGCCCACGTCGCCGGAGAGCAGCCGGTCCATCGGGATGGGCCGTTCCATGTCGGCCTTGACCTCCTCGATGGTGGTGAGCTGGTCGGGCGTCTCCGCGAACGGGAACGCCTCCTCGAGCTCGCGCTGCCAGGGGGTGTCCGGGCCGAACGCGTGACCCTTGCTGGCCATCCGTGCCGAGTACAGTTTGACCAGTTCGACGGCGATGTCGCGCACCGCACGGCGGGCCTTGGTCTTCGCGGCCGACCAGTCGCTTCCGCCCATCTTCGACAGCGCGGGGGCCTCGCCGCCGACGTAGCGGGAGACCAGGTCGAGCTGGTCGGTGGGCACGTAGAGCTTGTCGCCGCCGTGGCCGCGCTTGGACGCGGCGTACTCGAGCACGAGGTATTCGCGGGTGGTCTTCACCGGGTTGCGGCCGCCGCTGGAGACCTCGCGCTGGGTGAGCTCGAGGAACCGGCCGATGCCGTGGGTCTGGTGCACGACGTGATCGCCGGTCTTGAGCTGCAGCGGGTCGACGACGTTCTTGCGCCGGCTGGCGAGTTTCTTGATCTGGCGGGCGTCGTACCCGACGGTACGGCCGTAGAACTCGCTCTCGCTCACCAGCGTGAGCTTGATCTCCGGGATCTCGAAGCCGTGCGCGATGGACGCCTTGAGCAGGTAGGCGATGCCGGGCTCCGGGTTCGCCGGGAATTCCTCGACGATGCGGGCGGGCAGTTCGGCGCCGGCGAGCACGTCGGCGGCGCGGTCGACGAGGCCGGCGCCCTGGGCGACGACCGCGACGGTCCAGCCGTCCTTCATCCGGCTGCCGAGGTGCCCGACGGCGCCCTCGACGCTGCCGGCGAAGCTCGGCACGGCGTCGCCCTGGATGCGGATGGTGAGCAGTTCGTCGATCTCGCGGTGCTCTGGCAGCACCTCGATGTCGGTCGGGGCGGCCTGGAACGAACTCATCGTCCACCAGACCCGTTCGGTGGCGCCGGCGCCGGGTGCGCTGTAGCGCACGGCATCCCGCAGGGTGCCGAGGGTGAGGAAGTCGCCCGAGGCGAGGTCGATCGGCGCCTCGGCGCCGGCGGTGGCGGCGTTCCAGGCGGCGGAGAGGAACTCCCGGTTGGTCTCGGCGAGGCTGATCGCGCGGGAGGCGACCCGCTCGGGCGAGATCACGGCGACGGCGGCCTGCCGGGGCAGGTAGTGCGTGACGGGCACGAGCCGGTCCACCAGGGCCGGCGCCAGGCTCTCCATGCCCTCGACCGGGATGCCCTCTGCCACCTTCGCGAGCAGGCCCGCGAGGCTCGGGAACTCGTGCTGCATCTCCCGGGCGCGCTGGCGCACGGCGGGGCTGAGCAGCAGTTCGCGGCTCGGCGGCAGGATGACCGAGGCGATGGGCTCGGGCATCGAACGCTGGTCGGAGACCGCGAACGCGCGGATCTGCTCGACCTCGTCGCCGAAGAACTCGATCCGGTACGGGTGCGCGGCCATGGGCGGGAACACGTCGAGGATGCCGCCGCGCACGGCGAACTCGCCGCGGCGGGTGACCATGTCGACCCGGGCGTAGGCCACGTTCACGAGGTCCACCGAGATGGCGGCGAGGTCGTGGCCGCGGCCGCCTGCGGTCAACTCGAGGGGCTCGTAGTCGGTGAGGTTGTCGGCCACGGGCTGCAGGGCGGCACGCACCGAAGCGACGACGATGAGGGGACGCCGGGTGGCGGCATCCGAGTTCTCCCAGTCCCGCATCCGGCGCAGCGCGTAGAGCCGGCGCCCGACGATCTCGGCGCTCGGGCTGAGTCGTTCGTGCGGCAGGGTCTCCCAGGCGGGGAATTCGACGATCTCGGCGTCATCGGAGAAGCAGCCGAGGTTCTCCCGGAGCGCCTCGGATTCGCGCCCGGTGGCGGTGATGACCAGCAGGGCCCTGCCCTTGTCGAGGCGGGAGCGTTGCTCCATCAGCGCGGCGAGAAGCGGCGCGCGCAGGCCCTCGGTGAGCGAGAAGTCGGCGTCACGGGCCGCGAAGGCGAGGGCGTTGTCGAACGTGGAGGCGCCAGAAAGCGCCGGAATCAAGCCCTGAAGAATCACCGCACAAGTCTACGGGTTCCCGCCGACGGTCTAGGCGGGCGGGGCGTGGAACTTCTGCTGGGCGGCGGTGACGCCCTCTGCGGCGATGAGCTCGATGGCGTCCGCGGCATCCTCGAGCATGATCGGCAGGGTCGTGCGCTCGGTGCTGGTGTAGTCGTGCAGCACGAAGTCGGCGGCGTTCTGCCGGCCGGGCGGGCGGCCGATGCCCATCCGGATGCGGATGAAGTCGTTGCTCCCGGTGGCGGCGATGATGTCGCGCACCCCGTTGTGGCCGCCGTGGCCGCCGCCCACCTTGATCTTCAGGGTGTCGAACGGCAGGTCGAGTTCGTCGTGCACGACGATCAGGCGGGACACGTCGAGCGAGTAGAAGCGCAGCAGGCCCGCGACGGGGCCGCCGGAGAGGTTCATGAAGCTGTTCGGCTTGGCCAGGATCAGCTTGGGGCCGCCGGGGAAACTGCGTCCCTCGGCGACGGAGGCGTTGGCCTTGTGGTTCTTGAAGTTCGCCCGCATCCGGTCGGCGAGCACCATGGTCACCATGTGGCCGACGTTGTGGCGATTACCGGCGTAGCCGGGCCCGGGGTTACCGAGCCCGACTACGAGCCAGAGATTCTCGTCCAGGGGGTTCCTTTACGCAGTCTTCTGTCCGGTTGTCAACAGGGGAACGCTACTCTGCGGCAGCTTCCTCGGCGGGAGCTTCCTCGGTGGAGGTCTCCTCTTCCTCTTCCTCGGCGGGCAGGTGCACGCCGATGACGACCATCTCGGGGTCGGAGATGAGCGACGCGCCGGCGGGCAGCGTGATCTCGCTGGCGTGGATGAGGGTTCCGTCTTCCAGGCCCTCGACATCGACGCTGACGCTCTGCGGGATGTTGGTGGCTTCGACCTCGAGGAGCAGGGTCTTGGCGTCCAGGTCCGCGGTGGTGCCGGGGGCGGGCTCGCCGGTGACGTGCACGGCGACCTCGACCTGGACCTTTTCACCCTTGCGGATGACGATGAGGTCGAGGTGCTCGATGATCTGGCGAACCGGGTCCTTCTGCACATCCTTGACCAGGGTCAGGTGGGTGGTGCCCTCGACGTCGAGCTCGAGCACGGCGTTCGCGCGGCGCAGCAGCAGGCCGATCTCGTGGGCGGGCAGGGCGACGTGCACGGGGTCGGTGCCGTGGCCGTAGATGACGGCGGGGATCTTGCCCAGCACGCGCAGCTTGCGGGCAGCGCCCTTGCCGAAGCTGTGGCGCGCGTCGGCGGAAATCTTGTTGTTGTTGTTCGTGGCCTCAGCCATGGTGTCTCCTTGCGGGCCTCGTGTGCCCGTATTGATGTCGCGGGCACGGGGCCCGCGGTACGGATGCTGGTTCAACTCGAACGCATGTCAGCGTGAGGAAAGGCCTTGGAGGGACTTTTCGCCGCGTCGATTACGGATGCGCCGGTGCCGGTTTCCCGGACGCCGGGCGAATCCCTCGCCGAAGTTCAACTCATGAGTCTAGACGATAAAGTGACGACCATGTCGCCCAGCCTGCACACCCGAGTGACCGAGGACGTCGGACGGTCCATCGTCGACGGCACCGTCCCGGCCGGCAGTGTTCTGCTGGCGGATGAGATCGAACGGCACCAGGGCGTGAGCCGGTCGGTGATCCGGGAAGCCGTGCGGGTGCTCGGATCGATGGGTCTGGTCGAATCGGTCAAGCGCGTCGGCATCCGGGTTCTGCCGCCCGAGCGGTGGAATGCGTACGATCCCACCATCATCCGGTGGCGGCTGCTCGGACCAGGCAAGGGCGAACAATTGCGCTCGCTGACCGAACTCCGGTCGGCCGTGGAACCGATGGCCGCCGAACTGGCGGCCCGGCATGCCGGTGCGGAGGTCTCGACCGAACTGCTGCACGTGTCCGGGCTGATGCGCAGCGCCGGGCAGTGCGGCGACCTGTCCCAGTTCCTCGAGCTCGACATCCGGTTTCACCAGCTGGTGCTGCACGGCTCGGGCAATGAGATGTTCGCCAAACTCGACGAACCCGTCGCGGCGGTCCTGTCCGGCCGCACCGACCTGGGCCTGATGCCCGATCACCCGCATCAGAACACCCTGCAGTTGCACGCCGACGTCGCCGAGGCGATCCAGGCCCGCCGGCCCGGGGACGCCAGGGCGGCGATGGAACTCATCATGCGTCGCACCTATGCGGAGGTGCAGCCCACCTGGACTAATAAATATGATTACATTGGAGAGGCGAGCCACTAATCTTGGATTGGTCGCAGCTCACAGACCCAAAGGAGAACACGTGTCAGTAACCGGTTCAGCAAACATTGGCGTCGTCGGACTGGCGGTGATGGGCTCCAACCTCGCCCGCAACCTGGCCAGCCGCGAAGGCAACACGGTCGCGGTGTACAACCGCTCCCCCGAACGCACCCGCCTGCTCCTCGACGAGCACCCTGAGGCGGGCTTCGTCGCCTCAGAGGCGATCGAAGACTTCGTCGCGTCGCTTGCGACCCCGCGCACCGCGATCATCATGGTGCAGGCCGGCCGCGGCACCGACGCCGTGATCAGCCAGCTGACCGAGCTGTTCGAACCCGGCGACATCATCGTCGACGGCGGCAACGCCCTGTTCACCGACACCCTCCGCCGCGAGAAGGCGGTGCGCGAGACCGGCATCAACTTCGTCGGCGCCGGCATCTCCGGCGGCGAAGAAGGCGCCCTCAAGGGCCCGAGCATCATGCCAGGCGGCTCCGCGGAGGCTTACGTCACCCTCGGCCCGATCCTCGAGTCCATCGCCGCTGTCGTCGACGGCGAGCCCTGCGTCACGCACGTCGGCACCGACGGCGCCGGCCACTTCGTCAAGATGATCCACAACGGCATCGAATACGCCGACATGCAGCTCATCGGCGAGGCCTACGACCTCATCCGTCGTGGGACCGGCAAGACCCCTGCCGAGATCTCCGAGATCTTCACCGAGTGGAACAAGGGCGACCTCGAGAGCTACCTCATCGAGATCACCGCGGAGGTCCTCAAGCAGGTCGACGCCAAGACCGGCCAGCCGCTCGTCGACGTCATCCTCGACCAGGCCGGCAGCAAGGGCACCGGCGTCTGGACCGTGCAGACCGCCCTGGACCTCGGCATCCCCGTCTCCGGCATCGCCGAGGCCGTGTTCGCCCGCTCCGTCTCCTCCAAGCCCGCGCAGCGCGCAGCCGCCGCCGCCCTTCCCGGCCCGACCGCCAGCCCGGTCGAAGACGTGGACGGCTTCATCGAGGGTGTCCGTCAGGCGCTCTACGCGTCGAAGATCATCGCGTACTCGCAGGGCTTCGACGCCATCGTCGCCGGCGCCGAGCACTACAACTGGGACATCAAGAAGGGCGACATCGCCAAGATCTGGCGCGGCGGCTGCATCATCCGCGCCCGCTTCCTGAACCGCATCACCGAGGCCTACGCCGAGAACCCCGGGCTCGTCTCGCTCGTCACCGCCCCGTTCTTCACGGATGTCGTCGCCAAGGCGCAGGACTCCTGGCGCAACGTCGTCGCCGATGCAGCACACGCCGGCATCCCCGCGCCGGTGTTCGCCTCGTCGCTGGCGTACTACGACAGCCTGCGTGCCGACCGTCTCCCCGCGGCCCTCACCCAGGGCCAGCGTGACTTCTTCGGTGCGCACACCTACAAGCGCGTCGACATGGAAGGCACCTTCCACACGCTGTGGTCCGGCGACCGCAGCGAGATCGAGACCGAGGGCTCCTCGCACTAGAGCTCCCGCACCACCTGCACGGCATCCGTTGCCCGTGCGGCATGAGCCCGCTGCGCCGGCTGAGTGTCCGCACGGGCAACAGTCGTCTGTGCCGGCCGGAGAGTGCGGCCGGTCAGGGGCGGCGGCGCTCCACGGCGGCCAGGCGCAGGGCACGCGCGAGCAGGCCGAGGGCGAGCCACACCGCGGCGGCGAGCACCCCTGGCCAGGGCAGGGTCACTGCCAGGAGCAGGCATCCGGTGACGCCGAGGTATTGCACCGCGCGGGGCAGCCAGCGCTGCTCGCGCGGTTGGCGGAGCGCGGCCAGGTGCGCGATCGCGTAGTAGACCAGCACCGCGCAGGCCGAGAAACCCACCAGCCGGGCTGGGTCGAGCAGCAGCACCCCGGCGACCGCCACGAGCCCGATGGTCACCTCGGCCACCACCGGGGTGTGCCGGGCCGGAGAGATGCGGCTGAGCGCGCCCGGCAGGTCGCCCTCCCTCGCCATGGCCAGTCCGGTGCGGCTGAGGCCCGCGAGGATCCCGGCCAGCGACCCCAGGCAGGCGATCGCGGCCAGCAGCCGTGCCAGCCCGGTCCACGGTTCACTGCCGCCGGCCAGCTCCGCCAGCGGCGATGCCGCGCCGGCCAGGACCGCCGGGCCGAGCACGAGCACGCAGAGCAGGCCGACCACGCCGTAGATCACCAGCGTGAGTCCCAAGGCGGTCACGATCGCCCGCGGCAGGGTGCGGCGCGGGTCGCGCACCTCCTCCCCCAGCGTGGCCATGCGGGCGTACCCGGCGAACGCGAAGAACAGCAGCCCGGCCGACTGCAGGATGCCCGCCCAACCGGAATCCAGCAGCGTGCCGAGGTCGACCGTGGCCGGCCGGCTGCCGTCCGCGATGCCGGCCACCACCACGAGGACCAGCGCGAGCAGTCCGCCGAGCACCAGGAACACCACCACGGCGCTGAGCCTGGCGGTGCTTCGGATGCCCGCCAGGTTGATGGCGCCCAGCACGAGAACGGCCAGCACCGCCACTGGTCTCGCCTGCTCCGGCCACAGATACCCGCCCAGGATCAGGGCGATAGCGCCGGCCGACGCCGTCTTGCCGGCCAGGAACAGCCAGCCGGCGCTGAATCCCCACCAGGGCCCGAGGGTGGCCCGGCCGAACGCATAGGCGCCGCCGGAGACCGGATGGCTCATCGCCAGCTGGGCCGAGCTCAGGGCATTGAGCGACGCGATGACCCCGGCGATGACGAGCCCGATCAGGAGGCCGGAGCCGGCCGCGGCGGCGGCGGGCGCCCATACATAGAAGACGCCGGCGCCGATCATGGCGGCCAGGCCGACCACAGTGGCCCCGCCGACGCCTAGGTGGCGACGCAATGTCCCCGGGGCGTCCGGCCGCACTGAACCATTCATCCGTCCAGCCTAGGCAGCCCAGGTGAACGGCAGGCATCCGAAATCGCGTCCAGAATGGTTTACTGGGTGCACCCATGACGAGCGAACACCCCGAACTCTCCGGTTACGACCCGGCGGACTCCTCCCGGCCCCTGCGTGGCCGGCGCACGGTCATGCTCCTCCGCGTCGCCGTGGTCCTCGGCCTTGTGGCCCTGATCGTGCCCGGCGTGCTCACCACGCTCAGCATCTCGGCCGCCACGGCGGCCCGGTCCTGCGCCGCGGCCGTCGCGAGGTACTACCCGCAGGCCGTCGGACTGGATGCCCGGTTCGAGCTGTCCGGTGCCGGCGGGTTCGGTTGGCAGTGCTACGCGATCGACCTGAACGAGCGCCAGACCTTCGTGGTGCCGTTGGGCATCATCCCCGGCCCGTTCCGCGTGCCGGCCGGCACAGCCACCTAGGCTCAGCCACCAAGACTCCCCGTCCGGCACCGAGAGGAGCACCATGGGTCCCCGATACTCGTTCACGGCCGCGCTCTGGAGTGCGCCGAGCACGAATGCCTGGGTGTTCGTCTCGCTGCCCGTGGACCAGTCCGCGGAGATCCGCGAGCTCACCGACGGCCTCCGCACGGGCTTCGGCTCGTTGCGGGTGCAGGCGGCGCTCAACGACTCCTCCTGGCGGACCTCGGTCTTCCCCGACAGCGCCCGCAACACCTTCGTGATGCCGGTGAAGAAGGCCATCCGCTCGGCGGAAGGCCTGCAGGTCGGCGATTCCGCGCGCGTCACCATCGACCTGCTCCTCTGAGCCCGGGCACACAACAGGCCGGCCCCGAAACGGGACCGGCCTGGGTGGGTGAGACGGATGCCTACGCGGCGCCCTCGAACATCGACGTGACGGATCCCTCGTCGAAGACCTCGTGGATGGCGCGCGCCAGCAGGGGCGCGATCGGCAGCACGGTCAGCGTGGGGAAGCGCTTGTCCTCGGGGATCGGGAGGGTGTCGGTGACGACGACCTCCTGGATCGCCGGGTTCTGCAGCAGGTCCAGTGCGGGCGGGCTGAACACGGCGTGCGTGGCGGCCACGACGACACCGGTGGCGCCGGCGGCCATGAGGGCCTCCGCGGCCTGCACGATGGTGCGGCCGGTGTCGATCAGGTCGTCGACGATCAGGCAGACGCGGCCCTTGACCTCACCGACGATCTCGTGGACCGTGATCTGGTTGGGTACCAGCGGGTCGCGGCGCTTGTGGATGATGGCCAGCGGTGCGCCGAGCTTGTCGCTCCAGATGTCGGCGACGCGCACGCGGCCCATGTCGGGCGACACGATCGTGAGGGTCGACGGGTCGAGCTTGGCGCGGAAGTGTTCGAGCAGCACCGGCATGGCGAAGAGGTGGTCGACGGGGCCGTCGAAGAAGCCCTGGATCTGGGCGGCGTGCAGGTCGACCGACATGATGCGGTCGGCGCCGGCGACCTTGAACAGGTCGGCGACGAGGCGGGCGGAGATCGGCTCGCGGCCGCGGCCCTTCTTGTCCTGGCGGGCGTAGGGGTAGAACGGTGCGACCACGGTGATGCGCTTGGCGGAGGCGCGCTTGAGGGCGTCGACCATGATGAGCTGTTCCATCAGCCACTCGTTGATCGGGTTGGTGTGTGACTGGATGACGAACGCATCCGCGCCGCGCACGCTCTCGTCGAACCGGGCGTAGATCTCGCCGTTGGCGAAGGTGCGCGCGTCGGTGGGGATCAACTCCGAACCAAGTTCTGCGGCGATGTCGATCGCGAGCTGAGGGTGCGCTCGCCCCGAGATGAGCACCAATTTCTTCTCGCCGCTGCTCTTGATTCCAGGCACCTAGTCTCCGCTCTGTGACGCGGCTGTCGCCGCGTCTGTTCCCGGCCGGTTGGTCTCTACCCAACCGACCATATTTCTCTGCGGAGCCACGTTGATGGACAGGGCGCCGGCCGGCACGTCCTTGCGGACGACCGTTCCTGCGCCCGTGTAGGCTCCGTCACCGATTCTAATCGGCGCCACGAACACGTTGTGCGATCCGGTGCGCACATGCGACCCGATCACGGACGGGTTCTTGTTGACGCCGTCGTAGTTGGCGAAGATCGTGCCGGCTCCGATGTTGGAGTGCACGCCGATGGTCGCATCCCCGACGTAGCTCAGGTGCGGCACCTTGCTGCCCTCGCCGATGACCGCGTTCTTGGTCTCGACGAAGGTGCCGATCTTGCCGTCGGCGCCCAGCCAGGTGCCCGGTCGCAGGTAGGAGAACGGGCCGACGGTGGCGCCGTCGCCGATCACCGCGAGCGTCGCGTCGCTCCGCTTGACGGTCGCGCCCTCGCCGATCTCGCAGTCGAGCAGGGTGGTGTCCGGGCCGATGATCGCGCCCGTGGCCACCGTGGTGGAGCCGAGGATCTGGGTGCCGGGCAGCACCGTGACGTCGCTCGCGAGGGTGGCCTTGAGGTCGATCCAGGTGGTGGCCGGATCCTGCACGGTCACGCCGGCCAGCTGCCAGCCGCGCACGATGACGGCGTTGAGTTTGGCGGCGGTGTCGCTGAGCTGGGCCCGGTCGTTGATGCCGGCGACCAGCCAGGCATCCGCGACGGGCACAGCGCGCACCTCTGAGCCGGCCGCGCGAAGCAGGCCGATCACGTCGGTGAGGTACTTCTCGCCCTGCACATTGTCGGTGGTGAGGCGGGCCAGCTGGTCGCGCAGCTCGCCGAGCCCGAAGAGGTAGACGCCGGCGTTGATCTCGTCGACGGCGCGCTCGTCGTCGGTGGCGTCTTTGTGCTCGACGATCCGGTCGAAGGTGCCGTCCTCCGAGCGGATGATGCGGCCGTACCCGTTGACGTCGCCGGGGAATGCGGACAACACGGTGGCCGCGGCGGCACGTTCCCGGTGCGCCTCGATGAAGTTGGCCAGGGTGGCCGCGTTCAGCAGCGGCACGTCACCGCTGATCACGAGCACGTCGCCGTCGAAGTCCGCCGGCAACGCCGCGACGGCCTGCTCGACCGCGCGACCCGTTCCGGGCACCTCGTCCTGGTCCACGAGCAGGCTCTCGGGAAGGTCGAGCGCCACGAGCTCGGCCAGGCGCTCCCGCTCGTGTCGCAGCACCGTGATGACGTGCGCGGCGTCCAGCGCCCGAGCGGTGGCCAGTACGTGGCTGATGATCGGCAGACCCGCGAGCGGATGCATGAGCTTGGGCAGGCTGGACTTCATACGGGTGCCCTGCCCTGCGGCCAGGACGATGATGGCGAGACGGGAATCGGTCACGTGGATCCTCTCAACTGTGCTCTCACAACTGTGCTCTCACACATGAGCTCCGCCGCCAGGACTCGAACCTAGACCTAACAGCTCCAAAGGCTGTCGTGCTGCCATTACACCACGGCGGATTGCGCCGGTAGGTGCCGGGCAACGGAGTCAAGTCTGCCAGATCCGGGGGCGACTCTGCGTCATCCGCCGTATCGGGTGCCCGGAAAGCCGGATAATGGAGGGATGCCTGCGAATGACGAAGTCGACCGGATCGTTGATGCCTGGCTTCGTGAGCGCCCCGACCTGGATTTTGCTCCTCTGCAGGTCTTTTCCCGGGTCGCCAGGCTCAGCAAGCACCTGGATCGCGCCCGTCGTACTGCCTTCTCCCGCTCGGAGCTGGACTCCTGGGAATTCGACGTGCTGTCGGCCCTCCGCCGGGCCGGCGCACCCTACGAGCTGAGCCCCAAGCTGCTGCTGCAGCAGACCCTGGTCTCCAGCGGCACCATGACCAACCGTATCGACCGGCTGGTCGAGCGTGGCCTCGTCACCCGGCGCACCGACCCCAACGACGGCCGCGGCATTTTCGTGGGCATGACACCGGGCGGTCTGACCCGGGTGGACGCCGCCATCACCCGCCTGGTCGACGCGGAGGCCGCCCTGCTGGCGAGCCTGCCCGTCGCCGACCAGGAGCGCCTCGCCGCCCTCCTGCGTCGGCTCAGCCTCGACTTCGACTGACCGCGGGTCGTGTTCGGGCCTTCTCAGCCGAAGCGGCCGTTGACGTAGTCGGCCGTGCGGCTGTCGATCGGGTCGCCGAACATCAGCTCGGTCGGGCCGTGCTCGACGATGCCGCCCGGGGTGCCCTGCGCGGCGAGGAAGAACGCGCAGTTCTGCGAGACCCGCTGGGCCTGCTGCATGTTGTGGGTGACGATCACGATGGTGACCTCCTGCGCCAGCTCGAGCATGGTCTCTTCGATCACTCGCGTGGAGGTGGGGTCCAGGGCCGAGCAGGGTTCGTCCATGAGCAGGATCCGCGGCGTCACCGCGAGGGAGCGCGCGATGCAGAGCCGTTGCTGCTGGCCGCCGGAGAGACCGCCGCCAGGGGCGCGCAACCGGTCGCGCACCTCCGTCCACAGGCCGGCCTTGGTCAGGCAGCTCTCCACGAGATAGTCCTTCTCGTCGCTGGTCGCCCGCCGGCCCGTGAGGGTGAGCCCGGCGATGACGTTGTCGTAGATCGACATGGCCGGGAACGGGTTGGGTTTCTGGAACACCATGCCGATGTGCTTGCGGGCGTCGACGAGCTTGCGCTCGGGGTCGTAGATGTCCTCGCCGTCCAGCAGCACCTCGCCGGCCAGGCTGGCCGACGGCACCAACTCGTGCATCCGGTTGAGGATGCGCAGGAACGTGGACTTGCCGCAGCCGGACGGGCCGATCAGGGAGGTGATGATGCCGGCGGGCATCGTCAGGCTCACCCGGTCGAGCACCTGCCGTTCGCCGAACCAGGCCGACACGTTGCGGCCTTCCAGCGTGGCCAGGGGGCGCGGGTCCTGGCCTGGGCCCGGCACGCTCGTCGGGCGCGGCGCCCGGGTCGGGAACATCGACCCGCGCTCCCGGCGGGACCGGCGGCCGGGCTGTGGCACCTCGTCCTGGACGGCCCCGGGGGCGTCGAGGGCCGGCGCCGCCGAACGAGCCGGCAAGACCTGGGTCAGTTCGTCATCCTGCGCGAACGCGTTCATGGGCTCTCTTCTTTCGGACGGGTCTGTCGGAGGGGTGGGGCGGGGTTAGAGCAGATTCGGAAGCAGTCGCACGACCTGATCGGCCACGAGGAGCCCACCGAGCGTCACGACCGGGACGAGGACCGTCCAGGTCTTCCGCACACCGACCCTGCGGAAGGACCAGACCGCCGCGAACTCGATCAGGAGGAAGAACTGCAGGGCGAAGGCCAGTGCCCACACCGTTGTCGTGTCCGTGGCCAGTTCCTTGTGCTCGGGCGCGAGGGTGCTGAAGCTGGTCTGCCGCACACCGGCCGGCTGGGTGGCGCTGGTGAGTTCGGCATCCACCCGGGCCACACCATTCGGTATGAAAGCGGGACCACGGGCGGTTTCCAGGATCAGGCGGCTGTGTCCAGCGGCGAGCGGGGTCGGCGCCGGGTCGCCGGCGTAACGCACGCCGATGACTTCGAAGGTGTGCTCGCCCTGGCCGGTGAGGACCGTGAATTCCTGGCCGGGAGAGAGCTCCTGGATGCGCGCGAACGGACCCCCGTAGGCCGCCGCGCGTCCCATCACCACGCTGATCCCGGCCTGGCCTGGCAGCACGGTGTCCCGGCGGTGCCCGGGTCCGGATCGGGTGGTCCCCGAATCGGAGCCCTCGACGAAGACCTCGTGCACGCCGATCGCCGGGATATCGATGATGCCCAGCGGGGCGCCGTCGGCCAGCAGCACCTTGTCGACGGTCCCCTCGCTGACCGGGGTGGTGCCCTGGGCCAGTTCGGTGCGGAGGGTGTCGGTGAGTTGCTGCTGCGACACCATGTGTTGCAGTTCGCCGAGCACCGTCAGGTTCGCGAGGAACCCGAAGATCAGCGCGGCGATGATCGCGAAGACCGTGCGGACCAGCTGGTCCTGACGACTGAGGACCACGACGACCGGGGGTGGCGGCGGCCGGCGCGGGGGTTTCGGCGGTTGCCGCGGTCGCCAGCCGCGGGGCGGACCTAAGCCCGGTGCGGCATCACTCGTCGGCTCCGCCGGACGTGGTGCCTTCCAGCCGCGCGGCGGCCTGGTGAGCGTCACGACAGCGGCTCCCCGAGGCCGGTCGGGAAGAACCGGCGGGTGAGGACCGCGTACCGTGCCACGGCGTAGACACCGCCGAGCAGGGACAGCACGATCAGGAGGAAGTACGGCGGGACCAGCAGCAGAGCATCCCGGGTCACCGGTGACAGGGCGGTGTCGCCGACGGTCTCCGGTGGGGTGAGCGTCACGTGGGTGTTGAATGCGCTCCACTGGCCGACGTCGGTCAGCGTCACGGTGACGGTGCGGGTCTCGCCGCCGACGAGGTCGGCCAGCGGGATGTCGTCCACGGACCGGATCTGCAGGCCAACGGCGTTGTCGACCCAGAACCGCACCGACGACGTGAACGGAGTAGTCGTGAGGTTCTTCACGGTGAAGTCGAGCACGACGTCGCCTCCGCCGGGGCCCGGGCTCTGGTTGGCGTGCGCGGTGAGCCCGCTCACGGCGAGCACGCCGGCGAGGCTCACCGGGTCGGCACCGAGCGCATCCGTGGCGGCCGCGCCCGTCGCCGTGGTCTGGGTGACACCGGGGACGGCGGGCGTGCTCGGCCGGGCGGTGGGGCTCGGCGTGGCCGAGGGTGTGGGAGAGGCCGTGGACCCGACCACGCCGACAGTCAGGCCCACCCCGTCGGGGTCGTCGGTGGCCTGCGCGCTGACGCTGACGCCCAGGAGCGCGATCAGCGGCACCAGGGTGCAGAGGACCGCCATGAGCAGTCGGCGCTGGGGGAAGGTGGTGAGCACAGTCAAGTTAGACGGATCCGGTTCTCTGGGAGTTGTCGCGGGGGCAAACGCCCGGCAAACGGGCGCTGAAGAGGAGGGGGTCAGGCCGTCGCCTCGCCTCGGGCCTTCCGCTTGGCCTCGGCCTCGGTGTATTCGATCCAGGCGCGGGCGCGGGCGGAATCGCGGGTGCGGCTGAGGCGCACGAACAGCCAGGCGAACCCGGCCAGGAGCAACAGGATCACGAACGCCCACGGCACGACGAACAGGTTGCTGCTGCGTTCGGCCGTCGGCAGGAGACCCGGCGCCAGGGCGTCCTCGTCCACCGTGGCGGCGAGCGAGACGGACGGGTTGAGGTACACCCATGGGCCGACCCCCGGCACGACGATGGTCACGGTGCGGGAGCTGCCGGGCAGCATCTCGGGGATCGGCGTCCGGGTGAGGTCGGACAGCGGGATGCCGAAGATGCCGCGCACCTGGGCGACGGTATTGGCGCCCAACGACACGTTGCCGGTGTTCTGGAGGCTGATGGTGAGCGACGTCTCGCCCGCGAAGGGGTTGAGCTCACCCCGGTAGGAGGAGGTGATGCTGCTGATGGTGAGACCGGGCTGTAGCTCACCGTGCACGCGCGCATAGAGGCGGATGGCGACCCGGCGGTCAACGGAGACTTCACCGGCCGGGGAGAGGGCCGACACGATGATGCCGCCGGCGTGGTCGCCGGGCCTGGCGTCGGCGGGAACCGAGACCGTGAATGGAATGACCTGCTGGCCGCCCGGGTCGAGAGTGATCTGAACCTTGTTGCTGCCGTCCGCGAAACTGACCCATCGCCCGACGTCCTGGGCTTCCACCGCGCCGTCGAGCAATGCGAAGCTGCCGTCCTCGGAGTTGAACGCGTCGGTGGCGTACACGGTGACGGCCTGGGGGGTTGAGCCCGTGTTCTGAACCAGGTACTCGTCGGACACCTGTTGGCCCGGGTCGACCTGGTAGCTGTAGCGTGACCGGGTCTGGTCCACGCTGCCGTTGGACGAGGGCGAACCCGCTATCGCATCGGAGTCGTCCGCCCAGGCGCCGGCGGCACCCAGGCCGACGGTGAGCCCCAGTGTCAGGATGAGGCCGGACGCGGCGAGGACGAAACGATGGGGGGGAGTGCGACGGATGGTCACGGTCTGCGGTCTCATTCCAGGCGATGGTTGATAGGAAACAGGGTGGAGCGAAACGGGCTGGAGGGAGGGCCGGCGCGGACGCCGGCCCTCCCCCGTCACTCGGTGCTGACTACTTCGACACGACCGTGAGGGTCAGGGTCGAGTTGTAGGTGCCCGCTGCCTTCGACTGCGGAGCGACGAAGGTCAGTCCGGCGTCCAGCACGCTGGCGCCGACGGTGTTGCCGGCTGCCGCGGAGGCGAAGGCCGCCGGGTAGGAGGCGCTACCGGCGAGCTGGGCGGCTGCGGCGGTGACACCGGTAGCCGTGGTGCCGGCGGCGGTGACCGACGGCGCGACGCCCAGCTGGGACTTGCCGATGATGCTGGTCGCATCCACCGAGTTCACGAAGTCGGCGACGTTGGCCGTGAGGTCCCACCCGTTCACCGTGAGAACGCGGCCGTCATTGACCGTGACGGCACCCAGGGTGCCGGTGGTCGTTGACTTGTTGTCGATCAGCGTCGGCGCACCGAACGTTGCGGCGGCACCGGCGGGAACGCTCAGGGAGAGCACCCCGTTGACGGCGCTGGTCACTGTCGGCGCGAGAGCAACCGTGCCCTGGGTTCCCTCAGGAGCCGGCTCCTCGACAGGCGGCTCGCCTCCCCCGGTCGTGACCGGGCTCAGGGTGAATTCGCCGGTCACGGGCGTCATGGCGATGGTGCGGTAGAACGCACCGACGACGGTGACACCGTTGTTGATCGTGCAGGCGACACCGAGGCTGTAGTTGCCACCGGCAGCCTTGGCACCCCGGGCGTTACCGTTGATGAACGTCTCGGGCGTCAGGGTGGAGATGTAGATCTCCTTGTTACCGGGAACGGTGGGTTGCGGGTTGAACAACGCCGTCGCGTACGCGTTCCAGTTCAGCACGGTGCGTTCCTGGCCGACCGGCGACAGGAAGAACGCCGCGCCGTCGGTCCCGCTCGGGCAGATCGTCGGCACCTCGTAGGAGGTGTCCCCGGCCGAGCCCAGAATCTCCTGATCCCAGTCGAACGTGTAGGCGGGATCCGAGACGAGGTTCAGGTCGGCATCGAAAAAGTACATCGGGCCGTCCGAGCCGTTCTCCTGCGGCGTTGCCGCCGAGGCCATCGACGCCCCCGAAGCGACGAGCACGAGAGACACCGCACCGACGACAGCGGACTTGATTTTCTTATTGATCTTCAATTTTCATGTCCTTCATTTGAGATGGATGATGGTCTGATCGAGCGGGATGTTCAGGAGGTCTTGGCGACGCGGTATGCGACGACGCCAGAGGTCGGAGCCAGGAAGCCGTACTTCTTCTTGACCGCACCGGCGCGGGTGGCGACGGCGGAGGTGTTCGTCAGTGCGGTGGCCTGCGTCGGGTCGATGAGCTTGGCCAGGTTGGCGTCATATTTGGCGTTGCCGAGCGACACACGCGCGTACTCGACCACGAGGTAGGTGTCGCGGCCCCAGGTGGTGTCGGCGTAGTAGGTCGGGTTGGGAACCATGGCGGAACCGGTTCCGGTGACCGGGGAGGTGCCGGCGACCATCGAGCCGAGAGTGCCGGTGCCGCGCTTGTCGTAGCTCGCGCCGGTGTTCATCGCGATCCAGCGGGACACGGCCATCGGCATGACCGAGTTCGTCGTGAGGGTGGTCGCGTCGTGTTCCTGGCCCTCGACGACGCAGCCGCCTTCGGCGACCGTGCGCATGGCGGTCTCCGAGGAGCCGATCTTCGCGAGCCAGTCCTTGCGGGTACCCGAACCGTTCTGGGGAATGATCGGGGTGACCGTGACCCCGTTGACAGTGGTGACCGAGCACTCGTACAGGCTCTTCATCTCCGACCCGGAGAGCGAGGAGATGTCCGCCGCCGTACCGTTGTAGGCGTAGGCGATGGCGTCGCGACCGAACGGCACGTACATGAGTTCACCATTGGCATTGGCGGTTCCCGCGCTGGAGGAACGGGCGATGTCGACCTGGCCGGTGATGACGACACCGGTGGGGCTGCCGGGGGTGCCAGACGTGTAGGCCGCGCCGTCGATGGACCGGCTGAGCGCCTTGACACCGTCGCCGGAGCCGTTGGGGCGACCGAAGCGCACACCACCCGACTTGGTGGTGATGTAGGACGATCCGGTGGCGTCGAAGGAGCCGATGGAGGTCAGGTTGACCGTGGAGCGAACGGTGGACCCACTGATGTTGGTGCCGTTGGCGAGGGCGCTGACGACATCCTCGAGGGTGTCGGAACCGACGATGGAGTAGCTGTTGGAGACGGGCTCGGCGTTGGCCGGGGTCGCGAGGGCAATACCAGACAGGGTGACGCCGACAGTCGCGCAGAGCGCAATAGCCTTCTTCGAAATCACTGTGATGCCTTTCGGGTGTGGTGCAAGGAACGGAATCCGGACGGACCCGCTTATCCCGACGTGCGCTCCCCGGGCTTTCGCCCTGGACCGAACCGTCAAGTGGTGACGCATCAGAGTCGCTTTCGTCTGATGCGCGAAATCATGGGGACTGCTCCGGCGGCCGCGAGGCCTGAGAGCAGTCCGGCCGGAACGGCAGCTGCGACAGGTCCGACGTCGGGATCGTCCGGCGTCTTCGCCCCCAGCAGCGGCCCCGCCTTCGTCCCCGTGGCCGTGGGATCGGTGGCCGCGGCGACGGTGGCCGCCACGGCGGCCACCGCGGCCGTGCCGCTGGCCGCCGCGGCAGGGCGGGCCGCTGTCACGCCAGTGGCCGCCGCGGCCGGTGCGGGAGTGGGGCTCGGCACAGCGTTCGGGCTGATCCCCTGCTCGATGGCCGTCGCAGCGACCAGGGCCTGGTCGACCCAGCTCGTCGGCATCGGCGCGTACCCCGCGGGCAACTGGCCGATCCCGGTGCCCGGCTTCTGGCCGTCCGTGGCTGCATAGCGGATCAGGTTGGCGAATTTGGCCCGTTGGACGGCATCCGTTTGCAGCGGATTCAACGCCGCGTAGACGGGCATCGTGAGGGGGTAGGCGGTGCCGGCACCGGCCGCCGCGCTCGAGGCCGGGTCGAACTCCAGCACCGCGGGCTGCTGGGGCGCCGGGGTCATCGCCGCGGCTGCGGCCAGCATCGCGTCGGAGTCCGGGGCGACGTATTCGCCGGCGGGGTTCAGCAGGGACGCCGTGACGTTCTGGTACCGGGCTGCTGAGCCGGCGGTGCTCAGTCCGATCACGCCTTGCTCGCCGACCAGGGAACGGATGGTCTTCAGGTACTTCGGCGGGGTACTGGTGGAGTCCCAGCCGCCGAGCTGGAGGCCGTCGCCTCGAAGCGTGAGGTAGGCGCCGTTCTCGAAGCCGCTGGTGTACGGCCGCCAGGTCACCAGGTTCACCGGTCCGACGCCGTTGGATCCCTCGGTCGCCGCCTTCTCCACAGGGTCGGCCTTGGGAAAGTTGTCCCGGGGCAGGACGAAGCCGGTGCCCGTCGGATTGACGTCGGCGTTGGTGGAGTACCACGGGTTGACGATCATGCCCCATTTATCGGCGGTGCCGTCCAGGAAGGCGACCGCATCGGCATCCGCCATCACGTACCGCCACAGTTGTGTGGCCAGATCCGACCGCCCCGACGGGGTCAGGGCGTCGGCGAGGGACACACTGTTGAGGTCCTGCGCCGCCCACTCAGGATCGTTGATCGCCAGGAAGTCGGGGTCGGTGGTGATGTTCCGCGCATTCTTGCCCGGGTGCTGGAAGTCGATGTAGTTGATGTGGCTGAGGTCGGCGCCCGGCGGCAGCGCCGAGGTGTACGACGCCGTCAGCAGCTTCGCGATCAACCGCGGGGTCAGGTTCAGCGATGTGAAGGACTGGGTCTCCCGGTCCGCGTACGCCGGGTCGATGTCGGGGATCGGTTTCACTCTGCGGTCGATGGCGAAGGAGATCGTGACACCGGACAGGCCCACCGGCGCGTACTGCAACGGATCCGCGGTGGTGACGCTGGAGGGCAGCGACGTGAGGGCCAGCGGGCTGGGCACCGTTCCGCTGGCCTTGGCCAACACGTCGGCCTCGTTGCCGGTGCTCAACACGAACGCGGAACCTGTTGCGCCGGCGCAGAGATTGGGTTGCCAGGACGAGACCGCTCCGGCGATGAGTTCGCTGCCGCCGAGCTGCGCTTCGGCGCTGCCGATCTCACAGCGCACGCCCACGGGCTTGAAGTCCAGTTTCACGGCGACGTGGTGCTGCCAGGCATCCCAGAACAGGCCGGGCCTGATGATCTGGGAGACTCCGGAGTCGCCGGTTCCGCGGGGGATGATCACCAGCCAGCAGGACTGTCCGGTGGTCTCCTTCCCTGGCACGATCACCGGCTGGCCGCAGCCGAGGCCGGGCGACTGCATGGAGGTCTGCATCTCGAACTTCACCGAGCCGTTGCCGGCGTCGTCGGAGCCGGCCCATTTCACCTCGTTGGAGGTGTACTCGGTGAAGAATTCGTTCTTGTTGACGTCGACGGTGGTGTCGTGCACCCGCTCGCCCTTGTCGTTGAGGACCACGGAGGAGATGACCGTCGTCTTGTCCGCCGCCCGGAACGGGATCGAGGTGTACGGCGGGTTGGCGAAGCCGGAGCCGGGAACCGTGTACTGCTCGTCTTCCGGCGCGATGTTGGGGGCCAGACCGGTGTCGGGTTCCCCGGGGTCGGGCTCGACGTTGGCTTCGACATTGGAATCCCGTCCCACGTTGGGGAACGCGCCGTACTGGCAGGTGGTGCGGTCGGGGTGGCCGGCATGCTCCGGGTCGTCACCCCAGCACTGGGCGATCTGGAGAAAATTCTCGCCGCCCACATTGCCCTGCGGCCGCACCGACTTCTTGCCGCCGGTCCAGCTCACCAGGATTCCCTCTGAGGTCAGGTCGGCGGTCTTGGAGACCGTCACGGCGAGGTCGGGCATGGGGGCGTCGGCCGGGTCGAGCTCGTAGTCGGAGGCCTTCACCGTGACGGCGCTCGAGGTGTCGGCGATGGCCGGGGTGGCACTGAGCGACCCGAGCGCGGTGACGGCGACGCCCACCAGAAGACCCACGATGATGCCGCTGGCGCCCGCGCGAGTCCAGACCGAGGCTTTCGGGGCGGCGTGGCGGCTCATTTGACACCGTCCTTGCCGCCGCGGGGAGCCAGACGTCGCCAGAACACCGGCGGCAGCACCGCCGCGCCCACGAGGAGGAGGGCGGCCAGGAGCATCAGCGACTGCTGCATCCCCCAGCCGTCGTCGGACAACGCGAACGGTGTCGCCACCGCACCGGCCAGGCTGGACCCTGCCACTGCACCGGAGACCAGGGCACCATTGGCGTCGTACACGGCCGCCGCTCCGGTCGCACCGGCAGCGGCAGCGGCGGCGTCAGTCCCGGTTGCGGCGGTCTCCGCGGCCGGGCCGCCGGTGGCGCTCCCGCCGGTTCCGCCCCCGGAGATCGGCGTCTCGGCCACGGCACCGGCCGTTCCGGTGGTGCACTGGTTCGGCCCGACCTTGTCGCAGTCCTGCGGTTGGGCCGCGGTGAGCGCGAGCAGGTTGCTCGACGGTGAATCGCCGGGCTTGAACGTGGGGTTGTTGCACTTGTTGATGTCGACCCCGGTGGTGTCGGCACCCGGGATCTTCTTGATCTGGTCGAAACCGGCGAGCACCAGGTTCATCGGCAGCGGGGAGTAGCCCAAATCCGCGGCCTGCTGCTGGCCCTCGCAGAGCATGTAGTTGGCGAACGCGCCGAGGGTGACGCCTTTCTTGGCGGTGAACACCCCACCGACCTCGGTCGGAACAATCATGTACGAATAGCTCGAGAGCGGATACGTGCGGGCGTCGCCGCTGTTGTAGACGCCGTCGAGCACCTGTGTCAGGTAGCTCGGCCCCGGGGTCTGGTCGATCTGGGCTGTCGTCAGGGCGACGGCCACCGAGGACGCCGTGGGCTCGACGTAGTAACCCGACTGGTTGAGGACCTTAGCCACGGGGAAGCCGGACTCCAGGGCGTAGGAGTACTCGACGTAGGTGATGGCGCCTTCGCCGTAGTCCTGACTCACGTAACCGGCCACGCCGGAGGACAGGCTCTGCGCCTTGGCGTTGCCGAAGGTGGGGTACTGGGAGGTGAGCCCGCACGGTACGGGACGGTTGACCGAGGCGCAGAACGCATTCCAGATGTCGGGGTGCTGCTTGGACATCCACAGGGTGAACTGGGCCGTGGAGCCGGACCCGTCCGAGCGGACGACGGGGACGATGCCCTTGTCCGGCATCGCCAGACCCGGGTTGTCGGCCTGGATCGCCGGGTCGTTCCAGTTGGTGATCCCGCCGGTGAAGATCTTGGTGACGACCTCCCCGCTCAGGCGCAGGTTCGACACCCGCACCCCGTTGATCTTGAGGTTGTACATGAAGGAGGTGCCGCCGGCGACGATGGGCATGTACGCGTAGCCCCGCTCCGGTTTCTCCGGCGCCGTCCCGTTTTCCGGGGCGAGCTGGAACGGGACCTCGCTCACCGCGAAATCGACGAGGCCCGCGATGTAGTCGCTGCGGCCCGCCGACGAACCGGCACCGTTGTAGTTGACGGTCATCCCGTAGTTCGAGGCGACGTTGGTGCGCCACTGGTCGAGCGCGTTCTGTGACCACGTGGAACCGCTGCCCGAGATCGGGTCGTAGGTCACCGCTTGCGCGGGAAGAACACCGGTCACGCTCACCACCAGCGCGGCGAGCAGGGCAAGCAGGGTGCGGCTGGCGCGGATCCGCCGGGTCTCAGGCGTCACGAGGACGACTCCTTTGTATCGTTCGTATCGGGGGTAGTGGTCTTCTCGGCGCTGATCAGCTCGAAACGCCGGTCGCCCTGGATCGTGATGCGGTGCAGGTCGCGCAGTGACGCCGCCACCACTCTCTGCTGCTGCCGCACGGTGAGGTCGCCCGGCGCCCGGCCGCCGATGAGCCGGGCGATGGCGAACAGCGTCAGGACCAGCAGGATCAGCACCGCGGCGGTGCCGAAGCCGCGGGCGATCATGTTGGGCTCCGGCGACTTCACGAAGTCGAAGACCTGCAACGGCAGGGAGATCATCGGGCCCTCGAACGGGTTCGTGTTGACCACGGCCGTGACCCCAGAGGTGAGCAGCACCGGGCTGGTCTCACCGATCCCGCGGGCCGTGCCGAGGATCACGGCGGTGGCCAGCCCCGGCCGCGCGGTGGGCAACACGACATGCCAGATGGTGCGCCACCGGGTCGAGCCCAGCGCGTAGGCGGCCTCCCGCAGGTTGCCGGCGACCAGGCGCAGCACGATGTCGGATGCCCGGATCACGATGGGCAGCATCATCACGGTGATGGCCATCGACGCGGCGAAACCCGACCGCTGGTGGGTGATGAGCACGATGATCGCCGAGTAGACGAAGAGCCCCGCGACGATCGAGGGCAGCGCCGTCATGGCATCCGAGATGGTGCGCACGAACCTGGCGAAGCGGCCGCCGACCTCGTTGAGGAACAGGGCAGTGAGGATACCGAGCGGAACCGTGATGACCAGGGCCATGCCGATCTGCATGAGCGTGCCGAGGATGGCGTGCGCGATACCGCCCATCTCCAGCCCGTCCAGGGGCCCGGCCTTCTCCATGCTCTGAGTGAAGAAGTTCAGGTGCGGCAGAGCCTCCTGGCCGCGCACCAGGGTGAAGGCCACGACGAACACCAGCGCGCCGAAGAGCACCACGCCGGCGCTGGTCAGCAGCACCGCCATCACCCGGTCCTTCACATCCTGGAAGTCGGAGGTGATGCTCACCAGCAGCGCGTAGAAGCCGATGAAGGCGAGGAACGCCACCAGGGCCCAGCCCAGCCCGCCGGACAGCGGCGTGACCCAGCCGAAGATGAGCGTGGACAGTGCCAGGCCTGCGGCGGCGGCGCCCAGCAGGTTGAACCTGTCGTCGACGCGTGCGCCGCGCACACGGCGGCGCGGGCCGATCGGGGCGCCGTCCGGGGAGGGGATGAAAGTCATGATCAGCTGCTCTCTGCCCCGGAGCGGGAGCGGGCCACGATGGACGAGGCCGTGAAGTTGATGACCAGGGTCACCAGGAACAGGACGAGGCCGGCGGCCATCAGCGCGGACAACCCGAACTCGCTGGATTCGCCGTAGCGCAGGGCGATCAGCGCTGACACCGAGTTGCTGCCGGTCTTGAGTACCTGCCAGTTGATGGTGAAGATCGGCGAGATGATCATGTACACAGCGATGGTCTCGCCGAGGGCCCGGCCGAGGCCCAGCATGGTGCCACCGATGATGCCGCCGCGGCCGAACGGGAGCACGACAGAGCGGATCATGCCCCAGCGCGTCGAGCCGAGCGCGAACGCGGCCTCGCGCTCGCCGATGGGCGCCTGCGAGAAGGCCTCCCGCATGACCGATGTCGTCGTGGGCACGACCATGAGTCCGACGACGAGTCCGGCGATGAAGGCCGAGGAGGTGAACGCGCTCGATTCGGTGAGCGCGCCGCCGGTGGCGTTCGAGACCCTGAAGAACGGGATCCAGCCGAAGTACGTGGAGATCCAGCTGGCCACCGGGACGACGTTGGCCTGGAGGAAGAAGACGCCCCACAGGCCGAAGACCACGCTCGGCACCGCGGCCATCAGGTCCACGAGGGTCACCAGCGTGGATCGCAGGCGTCCCTGGGCCACCTCGGAGATGAGCAGGGCGGTTCCCAGGGCGAGCGGCACGGCCACGACCAGGGCGATCAGGGCGATGGTGACGGTGCCGAAGAGCACCGACGCGATGCCGAACACCCGGGACTCGGGTGACCAGTCCTGCTCGGTGAGGAAGGAGAAGCCGGCCACCCCCAGGGCGTTGGAGGCGCGGATCGAGAGGAAGACGCCCACGGCCAGCATGATCGCCACGGTGATTCCACCGGCGGTGAACGCCACGGAGCGGAAGACCGAATCCGACACGGACGGCTTGGAGACGAGCGCGCGACGGCGCTCCTTCTCGAGCGGGAACGCCTCGGTGTGCGGCGCTGTGCGCGCCGGCGAGGGGGCGTTGATCGTGCGTGACATGGATGTCCTCGGGAGTGACAGGGGTGGGAGAGGGCGTGGTCCGGGGCAAGCGGCTTCGGCCCGAGAGACATGGTTGGGTTGCCGGGTGAATTCCACGCGTCGATTCAGCAACCAAGCCATGGACACGGTGTGTGGACTTGGCGTCGGCGCCCGGTCAGCCCGCGGGAACCGGTGTGGGTGTGCCGGACGGTGTGCCGGAGGGCGACGGGACCGGGGTGGGGGTACTCGTCGGCGTCGCCACGGGGCCCGCCACCGTCAGTGTCACCGTTGCCCCCAGCCGGACGATGGCATCGTGCGCGGGCATGCTGGCCAGCACGGTGCCGGGGGCAGCCGTGGCATCCGGACGGGTCTCGATCGCTGTCAGGAAACCCGCGTTCTGCAGGGACGATGTCGCGTCGGCCTGACCGAGACCGACGGTGGCCGGCACCGTGTTCGAGCCTGACGACACCGTCACGGCGACGAGCTCGCCCGGGTCCAGCCAGGAACCCGGACCGGGGTCCGCGGCGAGCACGGTGTCCGCGGCCCGCACCGATTCCCGGGTGCCGATCGCTCCGAGCCGCAGCCCCGCAGCCTCGAGGGCGGCCCGGGCCTGGCCGAGCGACAGATCGGTGAGGTCTGGCACCTGGATCGACGGATCGACGACGACGACGGGTGGCGTGGTCGGGGCAGGCTCCGCGGGGGCGCTCGCCGACGCGGATGGCGTGCTCCGCACGGCGACGGTTGACCCCGCCCCGTCACCGACGGCAGCGACCCAACCTGCCGCCACGATGCCGAGCACGAGCACCGGGGTCAGCCACCGGCCGACCATCCGGCCCCGTCGTGGCGGGCGGAGACGGCGATCAGGCATGGACGGGGCCCGGGGCGCGCCGACGGGGACGGTCCGCGGCAGCACCGTGGTGCGGCCGTCATCCGGTACCGCGTGGACCCCTGGCTCCGGCGTCACCTCGCCTGCCGCGGCGCCGAACCGGCGGGTGCGGTCGTCGCCCGGGCGGGAGGAGCCGGAGACGTCGGCGGCCAGGATGGCCTCCCGCATCTGATCGGCGGTGGCGAACCTGTCCTCGGGGTCCTTCAGCAAGGCCCGTACGACGATCCGGTCCACCGATCGCGGGATGCCGGGCCGGGCCACCGAAGGGACCGGCGGCGGGGTGAGCGCATGGGCGCGCATGACGGCCGCCGTCGTCGCTCGGGGGAACGGCGGGCGTCCCGTCAGAGCGAAGTAGAGCACACCACCCACCTGGTAGATGTCGCCGCGCTCGTCGACAGGCCGGCCGGCCGCCTGCTCAGGAGAGAGGTAGTTCACGCTGCCGAGCACACCGACGATGGCGCCGGCGCCGGCCTCAGGATCGGGCGTCGCCCCCGCCTCGCTGCGCAGCACATCTCGGCCCGTGGCCGTCTGACCGGCGGCATCGGCCAGGCCGAAGTCGAGCAAGCGCACCCCGGCCACCGGCAGGAACCCGTCGGCCTCGGGGGCGATCATGATGTTCGCCGGCGACACGTCCCGGTGGATCAGGCCGGCGCCGTGCACCGCGGCCAATCCCCGCAGCACCGCCAGCGCGAGAGTGAGGGCATCCGCAACCGGCAGCGGGCCGGTTCTCTCGACGTGCTCGGCGAGGGTGTGGCCGGGGGCCAGCTCGAGCGCGATCCAGGCGAGTGGGTCGTTCTCGTCGTCGTGCACCCCGGTGTCCAGGACCGCCACGACATTGGGATGCCGCACCCGCTCGGCCTCGTGCGCCTCCCGGAAGAACGCCTCGCGCAGCCGAGGGCTGCGGGACAGCTCGGGGTGCAGGATCTTGAGGGCCATGGCGTCGCCCGTGCGGGTGTCGACGGCGGCGAAGACCGACGCCGATCCACCGCTGCCCAGCAACGGCCCGAGCCGGTACCGCCTCGAGACGAGGCCCGCGTCCGTGCCCGTCACGGCATCCGCAGAGCGAAGCCGTTCGCCGTCGCGGCAACGAGGTCGACGTAGCTGTCGACGTGGTTGTACGAGTAGACGGCCGCGCGCCAGGCCGCTGGAGTCGAGAGGTCACCCGTGTCGCAGAGGTACCGTGCGGTTGTCAGGGCGGCATCGTCGATCTGCTGCGGGTCGGCCACGCCGTCACCGTTGCCGTCGGCCCCCCAGTCCGACCAGGTCGCCGGGATGAACTGCAACGGCCCCACGGCCCTGTCCCACCGCGCGTCGCCGTCCCAGACCCCGGCATCCGTGTCGGGGAAGGCGTCGTACACGGTTCCGTCCAGGAGTGGCCCGTAGATGCCCGGCGCAGTGCGTCCGTCGGGCCCGATCGCTGAGGCACCGTGCCGGCCATGGTCGGACTCGATGGCGCCGAGCGCCGCCAGAGTGGTCCAGCCCAGGCCGCAGCCCGGTTCTTCGCCCGCCAGACGCAGCGCGGCGCCGGCGTAGCCCAGCAGCGCCCGCTGGGGGATGCCGGTGGCCGCCGCTGCCGCACGCGCCCAGTCTGCCGAGACCACTGCCGTGTCCGGGGTGAGTCCGGCCGGGGCGCTGGCCGGTGCATCCTCCGGCAAGCCGACGGAGGTCCCTGGCGCGGTCTCCGGCAGGAGGACCGCGGGCACCGGGGCCGGGGCGGTGGTCGCCGCCTGGCCCGCCACGGCGCCGGATCCCCCGCCGGGGAGGGCCGACACAAGGAGCCAGGCGGCCAGGACCAGGAACAGGCCCAGCGGCAGCCACTCCAGCCAGCGGATTCGCCCGGTCGCCCTGACCCCGCTCACCAGGACCCCGCCAGCTCGGTGTCGCCGGTCGTCCGGCGGGGGCGGCGGGCACCGGGTTCCACCATCCGGCGGGGGTCCTGGGTGACAACTGCGTTCCGTAAGGCCGCCAGCGCACCGGCACAGGCATCCCGGGTGGTGGAGGTCGTGCCGTACCAGCGCCCACTCGTCATCACGGCGACGTCGTCGACAGTGACCACCCAGCCGTGCGTGCCGGAGGTCGGCCCCGTCACGGTCGTCGCGATCATCCGGTCCACGCCGGCCTGCAGTTCGATCACATGCGCTCGGGCGAGACCGAAGGTCGCGTAGACGGAGGAGCTTCGTCCGAGCTCCCGACTGTTTGAGGCGAGCAGGCGCCAAATCCCCGAACGCGCAGCCCAGGCGCCGTCGGTGGCCGTCTCACCCCGCCAGTCACCGCGGCGCGCGGTGCGCGGCGGCCGGTCCGTCGCGACCTCGCCGGCCTGCAGGTGACCGCGGAACGACAACCACCCCTGCAGCCGCGGGTCGGCAGCAGAAGTGAAGGAGGAAAAGACCACGCTGGCGCTCGTCGACACGCTGCTCCTCGAAACCTGGTGACACTCGGTTTGAGGACTTCGCTTCGTACCTCAGCGAGAACATTCGTGGCACGACGTGTACGCCAGGACCCGCTTGGCTGAACGAGGGATGTACGGTCGCTGAAGGAAAGCCGCAGGTGTTGCGGTCAGCGGCGCAGGGCCTTCCGAGCCAGCCAGTTTCCGAGGAACTGCACGAGCTGCACGAGCACGATGATCAGCAGCACGGCGGCCCAGGTGACGATGGGGTTGTACTGCCGGTAGCCGTAGAGCAGCGCGAAGGCGCCCAGCCCTCCGCCGCCGACATAACCGGCCACGGCGGACATGTCCACGAGCGCCACGAAGATGAAGGTGTACCCGAGGATCAGCGGGCCGAGAGCCTCGGGCAGCAACACCGTGAAGATGATACGCACGGGACCCGCGCCCACGCTGCGGGCCGCCTCGATCACGCCGGGTGACACGGTGAGTAGGTTCTGCTCCACGATGCGTCCCATGGCGAAGGACGCGGCCAGCGCGATGGTGAAGATGATCGCGTTGTTGCCGATCCCGGTGCCCACGACGGCCCGGGCAAGGGGTTGCGCTGCGGCGAGGAAGATGATGAACGGGATGGGCCGCACCGTGTTGACGAGAACGTTGAGCACCGCGAAGACCGGTCGGTTGGCCAGGATGCTGCCGGCGCGGCTGAGGTAGAGGCCGAGCCCGATGAGCAGGCCGCCGAGACCGCCGAAGAGCAGGGTGAACCCGACGATGTACAGGGTCTCCCCCGCGGCTTTCCAGAACTCGGGCTGCAGGTCGATGAGGGAATCCATGGTCAGCGCACCTCGGTGACGGTCGTGAGCGCGCGGACCCGGTCCAGCGCTGAATCGATGGTCGCGTCGTCGCCGGTCAGCGCGAGGGTGAGGTGCCCGAATGGGCGCCCCTGGATTTCGTTGATACCGCCGTAGACCACCTGGAACCCGACACCGTCGCGGGACAGTTCGCCGAAGACCCGGGTCTGGTCCACGGCATCCGTGCGGAACGCGAGGGTCACGATCCGGCCGGTGTGGCGGGCGCGGAGCACGGCGAGCTCGGCCGCCGACGGCACTCCCTTCACCACGGTGGAGACGAACCGCGCGGATGCGTCCTGTTGCGGGTTGGAGAACACGTCGAACACGTCGCCCCGTTCGATGATCCGGCCCCGGTCCATCACGGCGACCTTGGTCGCCAGCGTCTGGATGACGTCCATCTCGTGGGTGATGACGATGATGGTCACGCCGAACTCCTGGTTCACCCGCTTCAGCAGTTCGAGCACCTCGTGGGTGGTCTCGGGGTCGAGCGCGCTGGTGGCCTCGTCGGCCAACAGCAGGGCCGGGGACGTTGCCAGGGCGCGGGCGATACCCACGCGCTGCTTCTGCCCGCCGGAGAGCTGGTCGGGGTAGGCGCCCGCTTTGTCGCCCAGGCCGACGAAGTCGAGCATCTCTGCGACCCGCTTGGTGCGGGCGGCCTTGTCCCGGCCGGCGACCTCGAGCGGGTACTCCACGTTGCGCGCCACCGAGCGGGAGTTCAGCAGGTTGAACTGCTGGAAGATCATGCCGATCCCGAGCCGCACCGGGCGAAGTTCCCGCTCGGGCAGGCCGGCCACGTCCCGGCCGTCGATGAGGATCTGCCCGGCGGTGGAGCGTTCGAGCACGTTCACGAGCCGCACCAGGGTGCTCTTGCCCGCCCCGGAGTAGCCGATGATGCCGTAGACGTCGCCGGCGTCGATGCGGAGGCTGACGTCGTCGATGGCCGTGACATCGGGTGCGCCCTTGACGGTGGCCGGGTACACCTTGCTGACGTTCTTCAATTCGACCAGGGGGGTTGGTGCGGACATGTACGATCCTTCGATTGCAACGGGAAAGCCGGCCGGCCCGCACTCAGCGGGCCGACCGGCCGGGTGGAGCCTACTTCTGGGCCGCGGTGTCCTTCTCGACCGTGGCCAGGGTGGCCTGCAGGTCGGCTGCCGGCGTCGTCGCCAGCACGGCTGAGCCGCCGGAGACCTCGAGCACGCCGTCGGTGACGGTCTTGGTGTTCTGGTAGATGTCGACGAGCTTGGTGTAGGTCTCGTTGTCCTTGTCCGCCGCGCGCACGGCGAAGACGTTCACGTAGGGCAGCGCGGTCTCGTCGGAGGGGTCGTCCTTGACGAGGGCGTCGTCGAACGAGAGGCCGGCCTTCTCGACGAAGTCGTTGTTCACGACAGCGGCCGCCACGTCGGGCAGCGAGGTCGCGGTGAGGGAGGGCTCGAGCGCCGTGACGGTGACCTTGGATGCGTCGGTGTCGACGTCGTCCAGGGTGGAGAAGATCGTGCCGCCGTCCTTCAGCGTGATGAGATCGGCGCTCTGCAGCAGCAGCAGCGCACGGCCCAGGTTGCTGGAGTCGTTGGGCACGGCGACGGTGTCGCCCTTCTTGATGTCGGTCACGTCGGTGACCTTGCTGGAGTACAGGCCGAGCGGGTAGATGGCCGTGGCCCCGATGGGCGTGAGGTCTTCTCCGGCGGAGACGTTGTAGTCGGCCAGGAACGCCAGGTGCTGGAACTGGTTGATGTCGATGTCGCCGTTCGTCAGCGCCGGGTTGGGCTGGTTGTACTCGGCGAAGTCCACGATCTCCACGGTGATGCCCTCGGCAGCGGCGGCCTCGGTGTAGTCGGCCCAGTACGGGTCGCTGGCTCCGACGACGCCGATCTTCACGGTCTCATCGTCGCTGCCGCCGGCCGCGCCGGCGCAACCGGCGAGCAGGGTCAGGCTGGCGCCGATGGCCAGAACGCTCAGGAGGCTCTTTTTTGCGCTGTACTTGTTCACTTCGGTGTTCTCCACGTCTCGGTCGCTGTGTGTGTGCGCCACGCACGACGAAGCGAGAGCTGGCACAGGGCATCCACGGGGTACTCGCGTGGGGATTCTGTGCCGCAACGTCGCGTGGCACTCTTCTACGGTAAGCGAAGGACGCTCGACAGCTGAACCGCGCGGACACAGTTCGTCACAGATGCTTCGACGAACGCCGCCCAGTCACAGGATCTGCGAGCTGGGCGGCGGGTCAGCGAACCGGGCCCCCGCCCGGGTGAAACAGGTGACTCACTTTTCGAGCAGCACCGAGAGTTCCACCCAGCGGGTTTCGAAACCCGCAACGGCGTCTTCGGCCGCGGTGACCTCGGCCTGAAGCTTGCCCAGTCCGGTGTAGTCACTCTGGTCGTGCGCGGCGAGACTGTTGTGCAGTTCCTTGATCTTGGCCTGCTGCTTGGCCACCTTGCGGTCGATCGAGGCGAGCTCCTTCTGGGCGTTCCGGAGCTCGGCACCGCCGAGCGCGGGCTTGCCGGAGCCCTTGGCCGCGGCGGAGGTCGGCGACGCCGCATCCGCCGTGAAGGAGCCGCCGGCGACCTGGCGCTTGCGCAGCTCCAGGTACTGGTCGACACCGCCGGGCAGATGGTGGAAGCCGCCGTCGGAGACCGCGTACTGGTTGTCGGTGACGCGCTCGATGAGGTACCTGTCGTGCGAGACCACCAGCAGCGTGCCGGGGAAGGAGTCGAGCAGGTCTTCCATGGCCGCGAGCATATCGGTGTCCAGGTCGTTGGTGGGCTCGTCGAGGATGAGCACGTTCGGCTCGTCCAACACGATAAGCAGCAGCTGCAGGCGACGCTTCTGGCCACCGGAGAGGTCCTTGACCTGGGTGGAGAGCTGCGCGCTCATGAAGCCCATGCGCTCGAGCATCTGGCCGGGCGTGATCTCCTTGCCGCCGGCCATGTAGGACGTGCGCTGGCGGGCGATGACGTCGCTGACCCTGTCGTTGCGGATGTCGTCCAGCTCGAACAGCTGCTGGGTGAGTACGGCGACCTTGATGGTCTTGCCGCGCTTGACCTTGCCGGTGTCGGGCGTGAGCGTGCCGGCCACCAGGTTGAGCAGCGTGGACTTGCCGGCGCCGTTGACGCCGAGGATGCCGGTGCGCTCGCCCGGTGCGATCAGCCAGGTGATGTTGTTGAGCACGGTCTTCTCGCCGAAGGTGACCGACACGTCGACGAGGTCGACCACGTCCTTGCCGAGGCGCTGCATGGCCATCGACTGCATCGACACGGTGTCGCGGGGCGGCGGCTCGTTCTCGATCAGTTCGTTGGCGGCGTCGATGCGGAACTTGGGCTTGGCGGTGCGGGCGGGG